>OATA01000021.1_pt1 | contig 257603 bp, 191 predicted proteins | sample 1516451 | NCBI WGS metagenome assembly OATA01 (sample SAMEA2579905, study PRJEB22360) | human gut metagenome | biome: human gut; feature: human-associated habitat; material: faeces | place: Denmark | collected 2008/2010 | reverse complement strand
TGAAAATCGAACGCTTCGTTTCGGATTCTGCGGAAATTTGGATTTGCGGATTATAGATGTATCCTCTATTTTCCATAAGGCGTTATTTTTTTTAATGGTGTGACAATATAATGATTTGTTTATTCATACGGCGTTTTGCACCGTACTTTTTTGCATACTTTTTAGTTTTCGATCCAGCATATTCATGTCATGGCTCAACTTTCTATCCACCACACGGGCGTAAATCTGTGTGGTCTGAATGTTGGTGTGTCCGAGCATCTTGGCCACACTCTCAATGGGAACGCCTTTGGTAAGGCAGATTTCCGTGGCGAACGAATGCCGGGCAAGATGGTAGGTGATCCGCTTGTTGATTTGGCAAATTGCAGCTATCTCCGCCAAATATTCATTCATCTTTTGATTACTGATTACCGGAAGTAATCTTCCGTCTTTCAACTTACCCTCGTATTTGGCGAGAATATCCAACGGTATTTGCAGTAGGGGAATGAATGATTCCACACCGGTTTTACCCCTGTCTTTCATAATCCACTTCTTGCCGTCCACCCCGATCTTTATGTCCTCGCTTGAAAGCGTATAGATGTCACAGTAGGGCAAACCAGTATAACAGCTAAAGATGAAAGCGTCACGCACGTGTTCCAACCGCTTTGATTTGAACTCCTTATAATAGATCGTGTCAATTTCCTCCTGCGTGAGATACCCTCTGTCTGTCTTGTCAAAATTGAACTTGAAATTCCCAAAGGGATCGATGAAGCTCAATCCGCTTTTCTGGGCGAACAACAGTATCGTATGAAAACGTTGCACGAATTTCATGGCGGTGTTGTTACTTACCTCACATTCCTGACGCAAGTAAAGATAGAAGTTTTCGATGTGGGTGACGGTGATTTCCTTCACAGGAATGTCTGACAACTTGTATTCCTTTTGCAAGAACTCTATCATCCGCTGTTTGGTAAGTTCGTAGCGGGAGTAGGTCTTTTGTGTGGCAGTCTTGCCAACCTTCTTTGCATACTGTTCATTGTGCTGGGTGAAGTAACTGATGAGTGTTTTCTCCTTTTCCTCCAATCCCAGGAATGCATTCCTGATTTTTTCCGGCAGGGCGTAACCGTCCACGTTCATCATGCGTGTGTAGTGCATGGTGATGGCCGAACGTATCTCGTCCAGTGTCTTGTTAAGTGAGGATACCCTGAGGTTCTCTTTCTTGTCCGCACTCTGTTTGTTGATGACGGCTCTTCCTGTTTTCGTGTCCCAATTGTCGGGATGAATATCCAGCTTGCTGCTGAATTGCACCTGATCACCGTCCACTGTGATGCGTACCATTATTACTACATGACCGTTTTTCTTCGGTTCGTTCTTCTTTAAATAGAAGAGTGTCTTGAATGTCGATTTCATACCGTAACTCCTTTCTTGTTGCAAAGTTAATTTGTTCAATCCGTAACGGCTGTGAAAATCGAGTGCCAATATTCGACAAATGAGCGACTTACCTATAAAATCGTTACGGTTTTTATCGTAACGGAAAACCGTAACGAATTAGTAACGATTCATCTTCACAGGGTGACTTTTTGAGGTCTTTTTTCTGTCGTAGGTAGGTAAGAAAAAAGCCCCTTAAACCACTGGTTTAAAGAGCTTTGTCTTAGATTGTCGGAGTATTTTCATTTCTCCTAAGTGATCCGCCTGGGGCTCGAACCCAGGACCCCAACATTAAAAGTGTTGTGCTCTACCTGCTGAGCTAGCGAATCGGTCCTTCAGTGCTTTCTTTCGAATGCGGGTGCAAAGGTAGAACATTTTTTTATAACTCCAAAAGAATTCAAACATTTTTCTTATCTTTGTGCCATTATCAACAATATATAATCATACGTATGGCTGCTGACGATAAAAAAATTATCTTCTCGATGGTGGGAGTGAGCAAGGCTTTCACCCCCAATAAGAATGTGCTGAAAGACATTTACCTGTCGTTTTTCTATGGAGCGAAAATCGGTATTATCGGTTTGAACGGTTCCGGTAAATCAACGTTATTGAAGATCATCGCCGGTTTGGAGAAATCCTATCAGGGAGAAGTGGTGTTCTCTCCGGGATATTCCGTGGGTTACTTGGCACAGGAACCTTATTTAGACAACACAAAGACAGTAAAAGAAGTAGTAATGGAAGGCGTGCAACCCATTGTTGACGCACTGACAGAATACGAAGAAATCAATCAGAAGTTCGGTTTGCCGGAGTACTACGAGGATCAGGATAAGATGGATGCTCTTTTCGCTCGCCAGGGTGAATTGCAAGATATCATTGATGCAACTGATGCATGGAATCTGGATAGCAAGTTGGAGCGTGCGATGGATGCTCTCCGTTGTCCGCCTGAAGATCAGCCGGTAGAAAATCTCTCCGGAGGTGAACGTCGCCGGGTAGCTCTTTGTCGTTTGCTATTACAGAAACCGGATGTGCTTTTGCTGGACGAACCTACCAACCACTTGGATGCAGAGTCTATCGACTGGTTGGAACAACATCTACAACAATATGAAGGTACGGTTATTGCTGTGACGCACGACCGTTACTTCCTCGATCACGTTGCCGGATGGATTCTTGAACTGGATCGTGGTGAAGGTATCCCCTGGAAAGGTAACTACTCTTCCTGGTTGGAACAGAAGACCAAACGTATGGAAATGGAAGAAAAGACCGTCAGCAAACGTCGCAAAACACTGGAACGTGAGTTGGAATGGGTGCGCATGGCTCCCAAAGCCCGTCAGGCAAAGGGTAAGGCACGTCTTAACTCTTATGACAAGTTGCTGAATGAAGACGTGAAAGAGAAAGAAGAAAAACTTGAAATCTTCATTCCGAATGGTCCGCGTCTGGGTAATAAAGTCATTGAAGCGAAACAGGTGGCTAAAGCATACGGCGATAAACTGTTGTTTGACGATTTGAACTTTATGCTTCCTCCTAATGGTATTGTTGGTGTGATCGGTCCCAATGGTGCGGGAAAGACGACACTGTTCCGTCTGATTATGGGATTGGAGACAGTAGATAAAGGAGAATTTGAAGTAGGAGAGACTGTAAAGGTGGCGTATGTAGACCAGCAACACAGAGACATTGATCCGAATAAGAGTGTTTACCAGGTAATTTCCGGTGGTAATGAGCTGATCCGCATGGGAGGACGTGACATCAATGCACGTGCATACCTTTCTCGTTTCAATTTCTCCGGAGGCGATCAGGAAAAACTTTGCGGTGTACTGTCCGGTGGTGAAAGAAACCGTTTACACTTGGCGATGGCTTTGAAAGAAGAAGGCAATGTACTGTTGCTCGATGAGCCTACCAATGATATTGATGTAAACACACTGCGTGCTTTGGAAGAAGGTCTGGAAGATTTTGCCGGCTGTGCCGTAGTTATCTCGCATGACCGTTGGTTCCTCGACCGTATCTGTACACACATTCTGGCTTTTGAAGGAGACTCCAATGTATTCTACTTCGAAGGGTCTTATTCAGAATACGAAGAAAACAAAATGAAACGTTTGGGAAATGAAGAGCCGAAGCGTGTTCGTTATAGAAAGTTAATGACTGACTAGTGTAAAGTAATAGATTGAAGCATTTCTAATGCTTTCTGTTTCAAAATAAAAGGCTCTGCAAATATTGTGGAGCCTTTATCGTTTTATAACAGGGGAAAACGTTTATCTCTCTTAAAAAATTGTAGTATAATCGTAATGTAGTTCTAAATATTATTAATTATATTTGTGCACAGTTTTTAAAAGCAAACAATTTATATTAACTAATCAACTACATTTATGTTAAAGAGAATGCGATCTTTCTTAGTGCTAGTAATGTTATTTATTACCGTCACGATGAGCGCGCAGGTTACAACAGCCACGATGAGTGGTAAAGTGACCGCACAAGATGAACCAATCATTGGAGCAACAATCGTTGCGGTTCACGAACCATCAGGCACTCGTTATGGTACAGTGACTAACGTCAGTGGTCAATTTAATCTGCAGGGTATGCGTACCGGCGGCCCTTACAAAGTAGAAATTTCTTATGTTGGTTATCAAACAGCAATTTACAAGGGAATTAACCTTTCATTGGGAGAGAATTATGTTTTAAATGTTTCTTTAAAAGAAAGCTCTGAATTGTTAGATGAAATCGTAGTGACGGCTTCAAAAAACAGCAATATGAAGAGTGACCGTGCAGGCGCTATTACTAATATTGGAGAAGAGCAGATGGCTATGATCCCTACTGTTGGACGTAGTATGAATGATATTATGCGTTTAACTCCGCAAGGAGCTAATACAGGTAATGGTTTTGCCGTAGGTGGTGGTAATTACCGTCAGTCTTCTGTAACTGTCGACGGTGCTGCTTTCAGTAATTCATTTGGTATCGGTTCTAACTTGCCGGGCGGAGGTTCACCTATTTCTTTGGATGCATTGGAGCAAATAGCAGTATCTGTAACTCCGTTTGATGTTCGCCAAAGTGGATTCATTGGTGGGGCAATTAATGCTGTAACTAAAAGTGGTACAAATGATTTTTATGCAACGGCTTATACTTATTTAAATAATGAGAATTTGAATGGTGATAAGGTAGGTGATTTAGAGTTAATACGTGAGAAATCTCAAAAATACCTCTATGGTGCTAGTTTTGGAGGTGCAATCATAAAAAATAAGTTGTTCTTCTTTGTAAACGGTGAGTATGAAGATAATGTAACAGCTGGTCCTAAGAGCAGAGCTCGTTTAAGCGACAGTGATGATTGGGGATCTAATACAGCCAATGTGAATCGTCCTACAGTGGGAAAGATGGATGAGATTCGCAACTATTTTATAGACAAGTATGACTATGATCCGGGACGTTATCAGGGGTATTCTATCAAAACTCCGGCCTATAAAATTATGGCACGTTTGGACTGGAATATTAATGATAATAATAAATTGAATTTCCGTTTTACACGTGCTCATTCAAAAGACAATAGCGGTCCAACTTCTTCTGTATCTCCTTTCTATGCAACGGATATTTATGATGGTGGAGCAGCTGCTTCCAAAGGTTCTGGTAATGTAAATCATAATGCTGCTATGTATTTTGAAAATTCTCGTTATTTCAAAGAATACAATTTTACATCATATGCTTCAGAGTGGAACTCTAAATGGTTGGATGGTAGTTTGAATAATGTAACACGTGTTACTTATTCTTTCCAGGATGAGCCAAGAAGTTATGAGGGAGCGGCTGATTTTCCAACAATTGATATTTTGGAAGATGGTGCGGTATATGCACGTATCGGTCCTGATGTCTTTTCTCCGGGGAACTTAGCCCAAGCCAGAACATTTGTTCTTACAGATGAGTTGTCTTATACAGCAGGTATCCATAATTTATTGGCAGGTTTCCAGTTTGAATATAATAAAGCTACTAATGGTTTCCAGCAAGCAGGTAATGGATACTATGTGTATAATTCATGGGACAGCTTCGTAAATAATGAATATCCTAAGGCTTTTGCTATCACACACTCTAATGCAGCAGACTATAGCCAATTTAAGGCTGAAATGAAAACATTGCAATATTCATTGTATTTGCAAGATCAGATGAATATAAGTGAGAACTTTAAGTTGACTGCTGGTATTCGTTTTGAGATGCCTAAGTATCCTTCTTTGAAGAATAACTATAATGAAGATTTTGCAAGATGTGATTTTGGCGGAGTAAGCTATTCTACTGATCAAGTACCTTCTGCTAAGATTTCTGTGTCTCCACGTGTAGGATTCAACTGGGACATTACTGGTGAACGTAAATATGTTCTTCGTGGAGGTACTGGGCTTTATGTAGGTCGTTTACCATTTGTATGGTTAGTATCTGCAGTTGGTAATTCTAATGTTGGTCAGAATCAATATTATTATACTAAGGTAGCTGATGCAGCTTTGAAACCTCATTTTCAACCATCTGTATCAGGAGTTCTGAATGAGTTGTATCCGAATGGCAGAACTGTTGATATTAAATCTCCAAAGGATCCTACGATTATTGATAAGGATTTGAAGATGCCGTCTACATGGAAAACTTCATTAGCTTTTGATGCTAAACTTCCGGGAGATATTGACTTCTCGATAGAAGGTATCTTTAATAAAGATATCAATCCTGCCGTTATTTCTAATAAAGCTATTAAACCTTCAGAAACTACAATCACTTTTAATCCAAATGATACACGTGATTCATATGGCAAATACTCTGACGCTTCATGGACGAATAATAGGAATAATCAGAATGTATTCTATATAGAAAATGGTGGTCATAAAGCCTATTATTATTCTATTACAGCTCAATTGGCGAAATCTTTTGATTTTGGTTTGTATTTGTCTGCTGCATATACACATTCGAAGGCTAAGGCATATAGTGATGGCATTGGCGATCAGGTAACTTCTGCATATAGGACAAACACTTATTCTGTGGGTGGTATTAATGAACATGAAACAGGTTATGGTACTTATGTTTCTCCTCATCGTGTTGTGGCTTCAGCTGGTTATCGTTTAAAGTATGCTAAGAGATTTGCTTCTTCATTATCATTCATTTATGAGGGAATGAATATGGGATATGCTGGTGGCTATGGTTATGCTCGTTATTCTTATACATTTGCCGGTAATATTGTAGGTGATGGTGGAGCCAACAACTTATTATATATTCCTGCTTCAAGAGAGGAGCTAAATAGTTGGACTTTTGCAGAAAAAACATATAATAGTGTAAATAGAACATATGATGATTATAAATTAGATGGTCAGATTTATACTGCAGATCAGCAGAAAGATGACTTTTGGGCATATATCAATCAGGATAGTTATTTGAAGAAGCACAAAGGTGAATATGTAGATCGTGGTGGAGTTGTTATGCCTTGGCATCATCAGTTGGATTTGAAATTTATGCAAGATTTCTATTTGAAAGTGGGTGGTAAGCGTCACACTCTTCAATTTGGTGTTGATATTAAGAATTTCTTGAATTTATTAAATTCAGATTGGGGGTTGTATAAGACTGTAAATAATACTAATCTTTTAGCTTACGATAATGGTAATAATGGGTCTAACGGCATTGAAAGTAAAGGTTATACATTCCAGAAGAGTAGCGGGAAAAGATTGACTGAAACGTATACAAAGTATAAAGATTTTAGATCTACTTACTCTGTTCAGTTTAGTCTTCGTTATATATTCCATTAATTCGATAAAATCTCAAAATAATGAAAGGTTGTCTCGTTTGTTCGGGACAGCCTTTTTTATTATCAGTAAGATTTTGATATAAACGGAATATCTTTAAGGATATGATTATTAGCTTATCATCCTCTTACTCTTTTATAACTTCACCCTCATCACCACCGGATTATGATCGCTATAAGTAAGATCCGGCGAGAAGTAATCCGTACTATTCAGTTCCGGTGAATGGAGAATATAGTCGATTCTTAACAGATGCTTGAAGAACTTGAAAGTATACATATACCCATGACCACTCGTCTGAAAACCATCCTGCAACTTATCACCTTTTACAGTGTGATAAACATACGAAGACGGCAGAGAGTTAAAGTCACCGCAGATGATAGTAGGATAGGGAGAGGCAGCTATCAGTTGCTTTAGAGTATTAGCTTGTACGGCACGTTTCCGGAAATTCTCATGTAATCCGTCAATCAATCCCAAAGCAGCACGTTCCACCCTTTGAGAATCATCCGTGCGGAGTCCCTTTTCCAGTTTGCGCTTGTTCTGGCTCACTTCCGTTGTTTGGAGATGATTGTTGAACAGGCGGATGATACGGCCATTAATCTCAATATCACACCAGAGACTGCAATTTTTCGAATCAGGATAGACGATAAGATTCTCCTCCTTGATGGGGTAACGGCTGAAAACAGCCAGCTGCAACAAATGTTTTCCCTCGGGAGAAATAGGGATATAATAATACGGCCAATCAGAAAGAACCGCAGCTATACTGTCTACACCAAACTCATCATTAATGCCAAACTCCTGAAAACAGAGAATATCTGCTTGCAGATTTCTCATGTAAGAGGCTATCTCTTTGCATGAATAACCGGTATGCTCATGATTAAAAGCGTCAACATTGTAAGTAGCAACAGTTAAAATACCAGGAGTATACGCGTTCATTTTGACCATTGGAGCCGAAGCCGGGCTGAAAAAAGAAGATTGAATCACACAACTAATATAGCTCCAGTTACTGAATATAGCAATCAGAGGGATGAAAACCCAACACCGCCAACGGATCGTCCAGTAGATGACAGAAGCAAGATTAGCCAACAAAAGTATCGGTAACATCAAACCGATGAAAGGCATAAATTTGAAACTATCCGGTGCGGCATTACCTACGAAGGCGCCCGCAATGGTAACTCCTGCCAAAATACTGGTCAGCACGATGGATATGTAATAAAACAGTCTGTAAAAGGCTTTCATCTAATCTAAGTTATTGGGTGATTATATCACTATTAAAGCGTTTTCTATACAATATGTACTCTATAATATGTGCCCTTTTACGGAGGCGACAACCATTTATGAATCATAGCTTTCAGCTTATCATCCGCTATCGGTTTAGCTATAAAATCATTGCATCCTACCTCTTTCGCCGCTTTCCGGTCCTGCTCATAAGCAAAGGCACTTTGAGCAATGATAGGAACAGTGGCAGACAGCTCCCGAATGATTTTCGTTGCCTCCAATCCATCCAAATTCGGCATTTTAATATCCATCAGGATAAGATCGGGCTTCACCTCATCGAACATCGTGACAACCTCCATTCCGTCATGCGCACGAATAATCCGGTGCTCCTTACCTAAGATAGCCTCCAATAAATCAAAGTTACTGTCCGTATCCTCGGCAACCAAAATACAAGCATGCCGTGTATTTATAGCACTGCTCATACCTCCGCTCGTCTCATCATCATTCTTTTTCTCCGAATCTACACTCACGGATTCTGCAACCGTATACGGCAAAGTAAATGTAAACGTCGTTCCCTTGCCAAATTCGGAACTGACGGAAATCTTTCCACCGAGACGCTCAACGATAGACTTACAGATAGATAATCCCAACCCAGTGCCCTGTGCATGATTGTTCAGCTTGGCAAAACGTTCGAACACACGACCCACTTTCTCCGGCTCAATTCCTGTTCCGGTATCCGTTACGTGGAAAACAATCTGGTTATCCACCAGCTTATAACCATAACTGATACTTCCTTCTTTCGTAAACTTAACAGCATTCCCAATCAGATTCGAAATCACCTGGAATACCCGATTCTTGTCCGTTTCAATCACCAGACTCTCGTCCGAAGACTCATAGACAAGGCTTACTCCCTGCGGAGTACGGAATATATGAGCATCGTACACTTCCCGGCAGAGATTATGGAGACTAGCCGGACCGAAGGAAAACTCGATGGTTCCCGATTCAATCTTCGAGAGATCGAGAATTTCGTTGATAAGTTGCAAAAGACGCTCGTTGTTCGCGTTTACGATGTTGTAGTACGTCTTTCGTTCTTCCGCATCATCACTTTCGGCAATGAGATGCGAGAACCCCACAATAGCATTCAGCGGAGTACGTATCTCATGACTCATATTGGCAAGGAAAGCCGATTTCAAACTATCAGACATTTCCGCTTTTTCCTTCGAAGACAGTAGCTCCCTCTTCATCATTTCCAGTTCCGTGACATCCCATTCGATGCTGACGATGATAGGCGAAGACAATTCATCCCCATCCACCCGTATCTTCCGCTTGTCAAGGATAATCAGGTTTCCGTTCCGGTCCTTTCCTTCCACCGTCCAGTGCATACCTTTTCCGCTGGTGGCCACTTGAATATCCTCCTGTCTCTTCTTCTCTGCCACGATAGGCGGGTAGAAATCGAAGTCATTCTTACCGACAGGATCGTTCTTGTAAAGATCGCGGTTATAAGCCTCCCGATTTCGATAAATGTACCGGAAATCATTATTGATCTCCTTCACAACAATCCCCGCGGGGAGATTATTGATCGTCGTATCCATGATTTGATTCAGCCGTTTGATTTGGGCTTCATACCGAATCCGTTCGGAAATATCATGGGCAAACGACCAGTAACTTTCTTCACCGGAATCATTGGTGACGTTGTACATCGTACCTTCGTAAGCCAATATATCTCTATTGATTTTCGACGGATGGTGAGCCACAAAGTTACTGCTGCCACCGTGTATGACATCTTTGCAACGTTCGTTCCAAGCCTCTTGCGTAGGCATATCTGCGGCAACATTGTAAATCTTTAAATGACTGATGTCTTCGTTTTCTGAAATACCATGATTGTACAGGAAACGACGGTTAGCGAAGATAATCGTGCCATCGGGTCTGGCGGCAAAGATACTTTCTTTGGCATTGTTGATGGCATGAGTCAGTGTGTTGATGTCATTTCTGCGATGCTGTATATCCGTGATGTTCTGAATATACCCTTCGATGTTGAAACTACCGTCGGGGCGCTCTTCACGCAAATAAGTCTGGATACGCATATAGAAGATTTCTCCGTTCAGGCGAACGCGATAACTGATGCTCTCCATGTTGAGCTCTTTCTCGTTCACGTGGCACCATTCAATAAAACTCTGACGATCTTCTTCTACAATCAGTTCCACATATTTCTCAATGGCAAGGTTCTGCACACTTTCCTCACACAAAACGCCTGTATAACCCAAATAATGGAAAATATTCTGATTTGTATTGTATGCCCATTGTCCTATCTGGGCAATCTTCTGGATAGCCCTTAGAGTAAGATTCGCCTGCTCCAACCGACGCTTTACGTTACTTCTCTGCGTGATGTCACGATATTGGCAAAGCACCATGCCGTCATACGGAAACATGAGGCATTTGAAGTAGAAAATTTCGTCTTTCAGCACCAACTTGAAGTTCTTGCTGATGCTTCTTTGTTCTTCGAGTACAATCTGGAAGATGGGCATCACCCTCTCTCTCGTATATTCTGGTAAAAGCTCAAATATATTTTTTCCTAAAAGTATATCCTCTTGCAGAAACCATAGATCACAATGAGGTTCAATGTCTACGCAGACTCCGTGCCTGTCAACCAATAGCATTGTATCTGCCGTCAGTTTCAATATTCTTTGTGCGTTATTCGCATCATGTAATATTCTGTCCATGTCTGTTTTTTATTAGATGATAGAGACTTATGTCTTATAATTAAGGATAACAAAAGATAATAGCGTTTGTTCTTACTTTTCAGCGCGCTTTGCCTTTTCCCAAGCTCCGCTTCCTTTTTTCTTCTTGAGATAGCGGATGCCTTTCAGCACATTGACATTCATAAATAAAAAGTAGTAGGGGATAAAGAGCAACTTGTTTTTTATCTGTTTCGTAGACAGGTAATATCCCCAATATCCCAATCCGTAAAAAAGAACCTGCATGGCAAGCAGCACTCCGTAAAATATCGTGGAACCACCCAACAGCAGAATCGCAATATTCAGCGGGAAGAGCGCAAACAACAGGAACGGAGTAATAGACCATCGCAATACCCGGTGCGACGTATATTGAAAGCTAAGTATCCCGTATCGGAAGGGATTCAGCAACGGACGAAGCCGCCAGATAGACTGCAATCCTCCCGCAGCGATGCGCACTTTTCGCTTTTCTTCTTCGCGCATATCCGCCGAACCACTTTCGATGGCATAAGCATTCGTACAATAAGCGATGGTGTAACCTTTCATTGTGATCCGGAGTGAAAGAATAAAATCGTCGAGCAACGTATCCGGCTCCATCGCTTCGAACAGTTCGTTACGCACGGCAAACAGTTCGCCTGCTGCTCCTACGGCCGAGTAGAGCCGTGCATCAAGTGCTTTCAGGGTTGATTCGTATTTCCAGTAAATACCTTCACCACCGGCAGCCGCCCCGTCTTTGGTCTGCACGGCAATCCGTTTTTCACCAGCCACGCAGCCCACTTTCGGATCCTGGAAAGCAAGCACAATTTCCCGTATTGCCTCCCGGTTCACCATCGTGTTGGCATCCGTAAAAACAACGAGCGGAGTGTCCACCAACGTCATTCCACGTGTCATTGCAGCCGTCTTACCTTGCCGGAGCGGTTGGAAATGTACGGTCGCTTTCCCCTGCCAGCGCGTCTGCAATCGTTCGTTCGTACCGTCATCGCTTCCGTCCGTCACCCATACGATGTGCAGCTTGTCCGCAGGATAATCCAGCTCAAGACTGTTTTCCATCTTCTCGTCCACTACATCTTCTTCGTTGAATGCCGTAATGAAGAGGGTAACTTCCGGCAGGTCTGCGTCCGATGCCGGCAACGAACGCTTCACAGGCTTCACGAAAAGCTCTTTCAACTTGACAAGAATATAAAGCACAATTCCATAGCCCAAATAGGTGTAGAACACAACGAACAGGGCAATCCAGAAAATAATTTCAAGACAAAGGGTCGTGGTTTCGTTCATAATTATATTTGTTTATTACTTCTTCTTTTTCTTTCTCTACGTTCCATCTTTTTTATTCGTTTATGCCCAAATAGCTTAACAGTTCGTTTTGCGTCCGGCCATTTATTCGATTCGTTTCTTCAACTCCGTCTTTTTATCCGAATCTTTCAGCATATTCACAAAGTAGTTGGCGTCCGCTTTGGCAGAAACATCTGTCGGATTCGCTTCATATCGTTTCACGAAATTCTCGGCGTGTTCCGCCAGGTATTTCCGGCAGTCGATATTTAGCATGAAGAAATCTTTATGGTCACCATAAGAGAGTCCTGTAACATCTTCATTTGATTTTATGCTTTCAATGTCCTCCATTTTAAGCCCGAAGATATTTGCAGTCACGGAAGGGTAATAGAAAGGAGCGGAGTCCTCTCCATTCAGATTTAGTGTCAGTTTCCACGTGTGCGTATTTACCTGTTTGATTTCCGGTTTGCTGTGCAAACGATAATAATAATATTCATAATATTCTTCCTGGTTGGTAAACCACATAGAGTCGTCACCATCTCGTCCGTATGTGTCGTTGAGCCATTCCAAGAAGTTCACCCAACCGGTATCTGTATTATGGGCACCTATAGAAATAGCCGCCCGCTCTTCTTTTGGATTTTCCATTTCCTTGAGAATAGCCGCCTTAATCATATCCGGATTTGTCAGCCCGCTACCTTCGGGTGGGGCATAGAAAGCTCTTTCGATCACTACTTGTTCAATATCTCCGTTTTCTTGAAATGGATAGAGTTTTGTAGCTCCGCTTTGTGCACACAGGGTTCTGATTTTATCATATCTCAAAGCCGCTTTGATATAATTTTTATCTCCATTAGGCTCTGCCAGCATTTTACAAGTTCGATTATTCAGTTTCTCACGTATCATGCTTTGAGCAACAGGAAATTGTGCCAGCAACTTATCTTCTGTTTTATCTTCGTCAGGTAGATTCAAGTCATGGAAAGCGATGCTTACTCCGTAATTCATCATTTCCTGCAAGTTGCCCCATACTAACATTGTCTTTTTATAAAAGCGGAAATAATCTCTTGTATATCCATTTTGTACCCATGTTTGTGTGTTCATTAAATCATCGTCGGCAGCCACGGTAGTTCCGAAAGAGAAACGTACTTCCTGTCCGGTACCATTGGTGGTAGCTAATGTTTTTCCTAATGAATAATAATCAGGAGGCAAATCACCGTTTTGCAGATGAGCCAGATCGCAGTAGTAAATATAAGATAAAGGTTTGCCATGAATGGCAGCCCATGTATATGAAAAGGCTGAATGCATACAGTCGTCCTGTGTCATCAGAAACAGCCAATCTTTGTTATATTTCAATGTTGGTATTTCCGTATACAGATATCCTACCTGTCTGTCTGCTTTCAGGTGGATGGTTATTTCTATTTCTTTATCGGCTGTTTCATTACCGAACGGGTATATGAATTCCGTTTCGCAGATGACATCCTGCCTCTTTCCATTATCCTTGTTTTCATCCCCGTCTTTATCTCCTTGATATAGATTCAGTTTGCGGATGCATCCCGACATAACTAAGCCAATAATTAAAAATAAAACGATACCGATATTGAGATTCTTGCACATAGGCTTTCCTTTCTTACTTCTTTTTTACTAGATTACTCTCCTCATCCTTATATTCCTTCTTTTGGGTGAACAGTCCTCCGATACCTTTTAATCTGCTGACGACACGCACCTTGAAACTATTGAACAAAGTTCCGTCGGCTCCCACCGTCCCATATCCGGTGACGGCACGCGCACGTCTTTTCCGTACAAATGCAATCTTTCCGAATTGTTTGAGCTGCAAAGCCAGATATCCGTCTTCACCACGGATAATATCCGTGCGGATTCCCGTTTTCCTCGCACATTCCGTCCGGTAAGCAAATACCAGTCCTCGCACACTAAGCTCCGGACGCTTGAAAGACTGCAACCATAAATGCAAGTCGCGTGCAGCCTCATAGATTTTCAGCCCCATCCAAGAGTGATCCTTGTCGGGAATATAACTCCAAAGCGAGCTGACAGCCACTACACCCGGTTTTTCGAGCGCATCCACCATTGTTTCCACATACTTTGCCGGATACATCGTGTCAGAATCAATGTTGATATGATATTTTCCACGGGCATGATTCAGTCCGCAAAGACGGGCAAACCCACAACTATGTTGCGTTTCCGTGAAATAAGGCACACCGCAAGCCTCGTAAATCTCCGCAGTGCGATCTTTCGATTCGTTGTCCACACCAATGATTTCTACAGGATATTTACATTTCATCTCGCTCAACGACCAGAGGCAGGCGAGCAGATGTTTTTCCTCATTGTATCCAATGAGCGATACAGTGACAAGCGGTTCGTTACTCTGCAATCCGGCCAGATTGCGGCGTACTTCCTCGATAACGGCTTGCGGAGCTTCCGCAAAAGGTTTCTCATAAACCTGTAAATACTTAGAATACCATTTCATAGATATTGAATGCTTTATTTGTTTTCATTAACCGGGATAATCAGGCTTTCAAATAGTTGTTTCCATTGTTCGGCAATATTTTCTATTCGGAAGCGCTGGACGTCCATACGCGCCTGCTGTCCCATTTTCTTACGTATATCTTCATTCTCTATTAAATAAGAGATTTTCTCCGCCAGTTGTTCGATATTCCCGTCTTCTACCAGCAAACCGTCTTTTCCGTCGCTGATAATATCCCGCGGGCCGCAGGGGCAGGTGAATGATACGGGCGGCACGCCACATGCCATTGCTTCTATAATAACCATTCCAAAACCTTCGAAACGTGATGAAAGGGCAAAAATTGAACTTTCACAGTACTTGTCGACAATATTGGAAACAGTAGGTTCCAATATACAACTGGCAGTAATTCCTAAAGAGTCAATCTGCTGTTGCAGTTGCTCACGCATACCGTCTCCGTAGATACGCAGTATCCAGTCGGGATGCTTTCTGGCAACGAGTTGCCAAGCCGGGATCAGGCGGTCGAATCCTTTCTGCGGAACATATCGCCCTACTGCTATTACCTGTTTATGGCTATTGTCAGATATTTGGTCGGGAAAAAAAGGAAGAGGGTTATGGATCACTTCAACATTATCCAGTTCCGTCCATTCCTGTGCATCCTCGTGGCTCAATACGATGAAACGTTTCAACTGGCGAAGTTGCCGGTATAACTGCTCTCTCCAATAATTGCTTACGATTGCCCGTAAGAATGCGGGCAGACGGCTGTTGCTGAAATCTCGGTAATTAGATTTGTTAAAGTGTATTTCACCCAACTTTGTGCTGCCGTCCGTCATCCGATTGATGAAATTGATGTCACGACGGAGCAGGGAGATAGTAATGTCCGGACGAATTTGGTGCAGACATTCGTTGAGTTTCTTTTTAAAACGTCCTTGTTTCGCAATATATTTAGGTAGTTTTTTATAGAATGACATTCCGTTCAATTCATCATAATCAATGTCAAGTTGATGAAGAGTGATGGACGGATGCAGTTCGTAGTACGGTTTCTTGCCCTTCCCGTCTGTGAGGATGATATGTATTTCATAACCAAACACTTCGGCGAAGTAATTTGCTTTTAGTGTCAATACCCGTTCCATGCCGCTAGGGTAGTAGAGGGCGGGGATGCAGTAGGCTATTTTCATGTTTATCAGAATATTGTTTGTTATTAATTGTGTTTTTGTTTATTTATCTTTGGTCTTTATGGCGTCGATCACTTTCTGCATTTGCGCCTTCCACGATAGCGGGCAGACTGATTCGCGTATCTCGGCAGGCGTCATTTTCAGCGTTTTCCGGAAGTCGATCAGTCCCTGAATATCCACCGGAGATTCGTCGGGTTCCACCTTCCATACATACGGCATGTGGTCGAAGTCGTCGTCGGTTTCCGAGTAAGTGAACGCGAAGCCACGTGCGGCATACTCTCGGTTTTTCAACGTTTTGATATACGTAATTCCGCTGCGGTGGCGTCCCAGGCTGCCAATGGCAAAATCAGCTTTTTCGAACATCGCATCCAGTTCGTCGCCATGCAAAGGACCATGCAGAAGAACATACGGTTCGAGATGGTTGTCACGGACAACAGGCAAGATCCCCGCCCGTTCCCGTTCGCCGGACAGCGGGCCTACAATATGGAAATATACTTTATATTCCGGATTGTTGCGGTAATAATCTGCCAATCCGCGCACAAGGCGGTCGAAGCCGTGCCAGTAGTGCACTTCCGCCACTCCGATCAAGTGCAACTCTTTTGAAGTGTCATTCTGCTGCTTCTTCATCGGAATCGCCTCAAAATCAATTCCGTTGGAGATGCGTATGGTGTTTCCGCCAAATATTTCTTCCGCATTGGAGAAAGTGACGATACCGTCCAGAGCCTTTGCGAGCTTGTGACGGAAACAGCGGTCGATGGCTAGATGAAATTTCATGGAACGGGTGACGTACTCCTGATCGTAAGGATAAGTAGGAATTTCCATCACCACTTTTGCGCCTGTACGTTTCAACGACTTCACCAGCCGGAGGGTGAACGGACTGGCATTGTGAAAAGAGCGCATATATACAAAGTCGATTCCTTCGCGGCGTGCATAGTCAAGAATAGGAGAGTAGTAGACACGTTTCCAAATCTTTGCGGCAAAGCCCGTGCCGAAATCGGCGATCACTTCGTCATCCACCATCCAACGCCGTTCGCCATAAGAGGTCACATCATAATGACACAAGCGAACATCCACTCCACAATCTTTGAGGGCTTTCACCTGATAACGTATCTTCTTACTAATTCCGTTGGCCTCATTGAAGCCGTGAAATATAAGGAAAAGAGCTTTCATTCTTATTTTCAGTATTCAATAATTGTTTATTCTGTTTTTTCTTTCTCAAACTGTTTTTTCTTCCTCAAACGATTTGGGCGATGATTTGTTTCCGGTATTCTTCTCCGGCATCCGCCACTTCGCTGCCAATGGCAGTTTCGTTGACATATTTTCGTTCCAGTTTCACTTTTTTATGGGCTCCCATCCGCCACCATTCATACTCTACGTCCACATGACCGACGTCGATGGCCTGATAGCCGGCTTTAAACAAATCGTAGGCCAACACAGTGGCTGCGGGGCCGAGGGCAATCAGAAACAAGGCTTCTTTTTCCACTTTGCAGGCCTCCTGCTTGATGTCTTCCAGGCGTTCGAATGCATCTCTGGGCGGACAGAGAATACGCCGGATGCTCCGGGCATTATCGAAAAGATCGTTGCCCACTCCGAGCCGGCTTTTCTCCCCTTCGATGAAGACGATGTCCCGGTTCTCCCAAATGCCTTTCATGTCGTGAAACCATCGGGCGGAATCTTCTTTGCGGGCAAAGTCCATATAAGGACGGGTGACGAATGTATTGTAATATTTTCGTCCCGCTACCAGCAAACGGTCCCACCACGAACCGTACAGATAAAAATGAGTTCTCCAGAACCGGCGACTTTTGCGATTGTAGCGATACAAATCGCGGAATGCGTCGGAGATGCAGACAATATGTCCTTCTTCGTGACTTTGCAGCACTTCGGTCAGTCTTTTAGCCAATAACGGATCACCTTTCTGGAAACGGATTTCCTTGTCCGGACTGGTGAGCAACACTTCACCGTCGCCAAAACGGCTGACAGAGCAACGGTCGTCGATGATTTTACGTATCGTTTCGTCGATGGAAGCTACTTGCGGTATGATTTTTCTCTTTTTCCGCAAGACGATGTACCAGAAATTGTACCATTCCACAGTGCTACCATAACTTATTTTATAACGTAGCGTTATAAAAATGTCGCGTATATTCATAGCTATAGACTTTTTTTTCTTAACGACCGCACTTTACCGATCATGTCATACTCATGCGTCATCTGTATATAAATGCCAAAGATAATAAAACTAACGATACCTTTAGCAATAATTGTCACAAAAATGTTCATCCCTTCCAGCGCATACTGCATTGGAATGAGGGCTAATGCTATCAAAATGCTAATCACCAACGGAGAAATAAGCTGACGGATGAACGGCCAGGCACTTTGCCGGAAGGTCACCCGGTACATCTGCCAATAACACTGTATGAAGTTGATGGTGAATGTCACCACAATGCAACTGGCCACTGCTGTCAGGGTTCCGAAATGGAAGATGCCGAGCAAAATTCCCGCCACGTTGAACGCGGACGAAAACACTCCGCACACAAACAAACTTCGTGTATCGCCTGCCGCCTGAAAGATGGAGCCGGACGAAGAGAGTATAATCTGAATCCCTACGGAGAGCGACAGTATCCGGAACACGGGTACGGACGGCATCCATTGATCGCCGAAAATAATAAGCGTCACTTCCTCTGCCGTGAAGAAAAGCAGCACGCTAAGCGGCAGACCGATAAAGGCGAGGAAACGGACGATGCGTTCGTAGGAACTCAACAGTTTTCCCTTGTCATTCTGGAAATCGCTGAAAATAGGGTGCATCACCGGAGTGATTACCTGCGTGATATTCTGCAAGGGCAGCATCATCAAACGATACGACTTTTCGTAATATCCCAGATCGGACATACTCATATATTTACCAATCAGCAGTTTGTCCAGATTGCGGCTGAAATAGTTGATGACATTGAACAGGAATTGATAGGCGGAATAGGAAAATATTTTCCGGAGTACCCTCAATCCGAGTGTGAAACGCAACCGTTGCGGGTAACGCTGAAAGGAAATTACGAAGATCAGTACGCTGGATACGATTGGGTTGATAATCAATGCGTACAATCCTGCTCCGCAGAGGGCGGCGGTTACCGCGGCTGCACCTGCCGAAATCTGAATGACGAAGCTACGGATAGCAATGAATTTAAATTCTTTGTTCCGGTAGAACATGGCTCCCGGCACAATGGTGGCGGAGGCGAAGAACAGGTTGACGGACAGCAGTTGGCACAGGATGCGCAGGGTGTCGCTTTGGTAGTAATCGGCGATGATCCACGAAGAAGCGAAAAACAGGATGCTGATTCCGATGCCCGTCCATATAGTAAATGAGAAGATGTCCGACAAATCATCTTTAGTCAGCGATTTGTGCTGCACGATGGCGGGAGACACTCCCATGTCGGTGAGAAGATTGAAGAAGGCGATGATGACGGTGGCAACAGCTACGATGCCGAAGTCGTCCGGTGATAACAGACGGGCGAGAATTCCTGCCACAACAAGGGATATGACGACGCCACTGTATTTGGCCAGCGCTGTGTAAAATACCCCCGAAAATAATTGACTCTTAATATTGTTTGCCATTGTTGTTTGTTATTGTTTCAATGTTTTGTGAATAGAAATTTGAAAAGCAAAGTTCCTATAGTTTTAGCTGATACATATTTTTTATATTTATGTAAACACAGCCATGCAAGTCTTATTCGTTCCGAAAATTGGAGCGAATGCGCTTGCCACATAGCAGCGTTAAGCATCTGTGATAAATATAGGTCAATGATTGCTTTATTTTTGTTTTCAGTAGTCTGTTCTTTGAAGTTGAGAATCTCTTGCGTAACGACAAGATACCCTTCTATATTTCGATAAGTGAACTTGCGTGTCATAATTGAATTTTCCCTCATACGTCGTTGAAAAAATGCCCTTTTGACACATGCAGTCCTTGTCGCCTGTAAGTATAACAAGGTGGTAAATAGTTGATCTTCATGGATAATGCCGGGATAAAATTGTAGATTGATACTATTTAAAAAATCTTTATGGATAAAATTAAGGCAGGCTGAAGGTGTATATTCTCTGTTCTGTAGTTGCAATTCGAGAGCTTCATTACCGACATAGACTTTGTTTTCCAGTTTATCTGTGCGTTTGTAATTCAATGAAGGAGCATTTTTTACATTGTTGTCATAGAAGCTTTGTGCGTCAAAGAAAACGAAGTCAAGTTGCATCTCTTCACATTTGAGATAGCATATTTCCATTGCATCTTCTTCTAGAAGGTCATCGCTATCCATGAAATAGATATATTTGCCCCGTGCATGATTAATGCCGGTATTTCGCGCTTTGGATAACCCCTGATTTGTTTGCGTATATATATGTATACGGCTATCCTTATTGCTGATTTTTTCTACAATATCCAGACTTCCGTCGGTCGACCCGTCATTGATAATGATGATTTCCAGTTCTTTCAGGCTTTGCTGTGTGATGCTTAGTATCGCTTCCCGAACATATTTTTCAGTGTTATAAACGGGTATGATAACACTGACTTTTATTTTGTTGTTTTCCATATTTTTGTAATCTGATGAGCTGCTAATGTGGAAGGAATTTCATTGCTGATTTGTCAAATTGCTGTAGAGCTTAGCATATTGTTTACCGACTTTTGCTGTACCCATGTTTTCTAGCGCATATGTGTAGTTCATTTCTCCTTTTCCCCAAGCGGATAACTGTCGGGCTTCTTCCAGTGCTCGTATAATCTCTGCTTTATTATCTGGAGAAAAAGTAGGATTTCCCGTGCTGTTTAGTAATTCGCCAATATTACCAATATTAGGTCCTATAGCAATTTTGTGAAAGAGAAAAGCCAGAGGAATATTTGCGGAGTTTAATACATCTTTTCGTTGGATGAATACCACGTCTGAAGCTGCCATATAATAAGGGAGGTCACACTCGTCTATCGGTTCGTCGTTGGCTCTCGCCTGTAATCTGAATATATGGTTGAACAACGGCATGAGTATATAGTATCCGATTCGGGAAGCCCATCGTTTGAGGATATTCCTGCCATAGTTATTGCGCCTTGAAAAGGGGTATAAGCGAGGGGCTATCAGTAGTTTCTGTTCTTCGTCCCAGTCACGGAACGCTCCGAGCACCATGCGTCTTTCTTCCCAGTTGCGGAACTTTCCGAAGGCGGTGACGATGAATGCTTCTTGTGGGAGGTTCAGATATTGACGTGCGCGCTCTATGCTGATATCCTCTTTGTAGGTGTATTGGTAGATGTGGTGCGGGATGACAACATTCCGGCTGCCGGGATGTTTTTCAATGAATTCCGTCAGGCTGTAATGTCCCATGTGTACCACGATATCGCTTTCCGACTCGATGATGTCGTAGGCTCGGCTGATGACTTCATTGGCGTAGTGGGGGCGGATATTATGTCGTGTGTATACGAAATGGGCTCCCCGTGAGCGGAAGAAAGCGATGCGTTCTTTCAGACGGCGGATGACGTCGTGGTCTTCGCATATCCAGCCCACTACCTCCTCCGGCCATTGGAAATGGATGATGTCATAAGTGGTGTCCGATTCCCAAAAATCTTTCTTGGAGCATCTTACGTCGATTCCAGCCATTCTGATAGCATCGCATAAGATAGGAACAAATAGATTGTCGGTTTCTCCGTTTTCTCTGAAAACGATCAGTGCTTTTATTGATGGGCTGTCTGTTTCGCTATCAATCATTTTTTAAGTTTTAAAGACTTTTATTACATTGCAAATGTAATAAAACTTATGATAAGTTTCTCCTTTTCTGTGTTTTAATTGCAGTTTAAGTTGCTATTTGAGGAAATCTGAAACAGGTCTAATGTTTTTATAAGCCGTTTTTCTTCTTGGGTATAAGGAATGTGGTTGCTTTCGATATATTGCTTGAGGAAGAGACAAGCATGTATGAAAATGTCTGCTTTCATATAGCTGGTGAAATTTATGTAACGGTAGTAGGAGGCTTCACTGATGTTGATATGCACGCAGAGGTCTACTGTGGCTAGCCGTGATGTTTTCAGGAGCTCTTTTATCAGCATTATTCTGTTCCGATAATGCTCGCTTACTATTTTATTTTCTTCTATTTCTTCCAACGTTTGGTTGCGTTTTGTGTCCATATTGTTTGGGATTATTGATAATTTTTGGCAAAGGTCTGATAAAAAATATATAATCCCCCTCTCATTTTTGCGATAGCTGGAATAAAATACATTTCGCACCTTTGCGCCCCGGAAGTATTAAATGTGGAATAATAAATGATAAATGAAAATGAAGAAAGATCAGTATTTCAATTTGGAGGTAAATTTGTTGAATGACGACAATATTGCCAGTATGATGTCGGAGATGAATGCCGCGGAAGCACTCGGAATTTACGTGATCTTGTTGTTGCATCTGCGCACTAAAGATGCTTATGAGGCGTCGTGCAAACCGGTTTTACTGAAGGCCATGGCCCGGCGGTATGATGTGGATGTAGTTGCGGTGGAGCGGGTACTTCGCGAATTCGATCTCTTCGAACTGGATGAGGAACGACAGATGTTTCGTTCTTCTTACTTGGATAGGGTGATGAAAAGCTTGGAAGAGAAGCGGAAAATGGACATCGAAAACGGTAAAAAAGGAGGGCGTCCGAAAAAGGTGGCAAAAAGTGCTGAAACGCCCGTCAGTAAAGGGAGAAAACCCACTGAAAACCAGAAGAGGAGAGAAGAGGAGAGTAAAGAAGAGGAGAGTAAAGGAAGTGTTTCTGTTGTAAACAATAATAGGAGTGATATAGAAACACCGTCTCTTGTGAGCCGTTTGGCGGATGAAGGCAATCATGGTCCGTTACAACCCGTGTTGCCTTGGGAAAAGTTGGTGGACCAACTTTCTACTTTCCAGTCATATATGGAATTGGCCGGGCAGCATTCCGGTTTGGGAAAGCTTTTTGTAGACCATCAAAAACTTATTCTGGAAATCTTCAAAAAACATATCCGCCTTTATGACAAAGGAGCCGGACTGCTTTTCCCGGAGGACGTGAAACGGTATTTTTCAAATTATATCGCGGCCGGTTCCGTTACTTGCCGCACGTTGAGGGAAACCTTGCTGAAAGAGCTTGAGAATACGGTCGACAAGGATGTAAACCGCTTTGAAAGCGTCGTCGACGGGCGGCGAACGTATCTGGGACATCTTATTCCGGCTGATGCGCCGCCACGTCCCGATGCATCGGCGGTGTGGGATGATGTGAAGAAAAGATGGGCGCATTAATCCGGCAGATGACTGGCTTCGTCCGGCAGGTTGTTGATGTTCGTCTGGCAGGTAACGGAAGCTCGTCCGGCAGGTGGCAGACACTCGTCCGTCAGGTAAGTCCTCTGCGTGTGAATGATTATTTTAAACTATTTTTTAATTAGAAAAAAGGAAAAAATTATGAGAAATTTTGCCAACTATGATGTCGACATCCACGGTAAATCGAGTGGAGTGCTCAAGACGATTTGTAAAAAATGTCTTCCTACCCGCAAGAATAAGCGCGACCGTTCGCTACGTGTCAACGTCGACACGGGCCATTGTCACTGTTATCATTGTGGCGCTGATTTTTATGTTCCCGATGATGTGGAAGAGCGCAAGAATGCCGAACGTGCGGTAGCCCGCAAGCGTCGTGCGGCAGCCATTCCGCAGCATTTTCAGCGTCCGATGTTCGATGTTTCGAAAACCACGCTTTCCGAAGACACGGAGCGTTGGCTGGTGGAGACGCGTTGCATCCCGCAGTCCGTCATAGCTGCCCTACGCATCACCGAACAGGAAGAATTTATGCCGCAATCCGGCAAAAAGGAACGTTGCATCTGCTTCAACTATTTTGAAGGGGGGCAACTGATAAACACCAAATTTCGCGCTCTCCCGAAACTTTTCAAAATGGTGCAGGGTGCCGAACTGATTCCCTACAACATCGACTCCATTGTGGGGCAGACCTCCTGCATCATCCACGAGGGCGAACTGGATGCTGCTTCCTCCATCGCCGCCGGATTTCAAAGTGTCATCTCCGTGCCGGCCGGAGCCAATTCGAACCTCTCCTGGCTCGACCGTTTTATGGAGACGCACTTCGAGGACCTGAAAGAAATCATCATTGCCGTTGATGCCGATTCTGCCGGAATCCGGTTGCGCAATGAACTCATCAATCGGCTAGGGGCTGAACGCTGCCGGGTGGTGACTTACGGTCCGGAGTGTAAAGATGCCAACGAGCATCTCTGCAAATATGGTATCGCCAGTCTCCGTATCGCCATCGAACAGGCAGCAGAAGTTCCGCTCGAAGGTATCTTCACCGCTGCCGACTTGCATGACGATCTGCGGGCTCTTTTCGACAACGGCTTCGGTCCCGGAGCGGAAACGGGATGGGAGGAGATGGATAAGATCTGCACGTATGAACGTGGGCGAAGTGTCTACGTCACCGGAGTTCCCGGTGCAGGAAAATCCGAGTGGGTGGACGAATTGGCGTTGCGTCTCTGCCTGCGGCATCAATGGAAAATCGGGTTCTTTAGCCCGGAAAATACCCCTATCGTCTATCATCTCCGCAAACTGATTGAGAAACTCACCGGACACCGTTTTCAAAACGGCTGTGGCATGACGGAGGGACTCCTTGCTAACTCGGAAGATTTTCTGACTGAAAACGTCTCTCATATCTCTCTGAAAGGTAATGTTTCTCCGGATCGTGTACTGGCCAAGGCTCATGAACTCGTTGTCCGCCGCGGCTGCCGCATTATTGTCTTCGACCCGCTCAACCGTTTCGACCACAACCCGCAACCGGGACAGACGGAAACGCAATATATTTCCAACCTGTTGAATAAATTTACAGAATTTGCCGTGCAACATAATTGCCTGCTCGTGGTTGTAGTCCATCCTCGTAAAATGAACCGTAATCCTGTCACGGGCATTACCCCTCGTGTGGAAATGTACGACATCAACGGCTCTGCCGATTTCTATAACAAAGCGGATTACGGTATCATTGTGGAACGTGACAAGGAGGTTGGTGTCACTCGCGTATATGTGGACAAGGTGAAATTCAAGCATCTTGGTGTCGGTGGAATGGCATCCTTTGTCTACGATCCCGTAAGCGGACGATACCTGCCCTGTGAAGAATCTCATGACCCTTCTCTCTCCGCTGACCAGCGTGTCCGAAATACGATGTTCGACAACTCCTGCTGGCTACCTGAAAAAGAACTGTTTTAGGGTATTAGGTATCAAGTATTAAGTATTAGATGTTAAGTATTATGATGTTAAGCATTATGATGTTATCCGTTGTTGTGATGCGTTTACCACGGTTAATACTTGATACCTAATACCTAATACTTGATACTTTAATTAGGGTTCTTGTAGCACTTCGATGATGAGCCTTACTTGTGCGGGAGTGTAGTATCTGGCGCGTGGATTCATGCCGGTGGCCAGGAGCCGTTCTTTTAGTCCGGGTGCAGCTTCAATCCATTCGTTGAATCGGTCTACTGCGCTTTGTTGCAGGATATTGGGGAGGTACAACAAGGCAAGTTCGCCTTTCCCATAGGTGCGGTATTGGAATGTTTTTTCTTCTTCTTGTTCGGGGAGAATCTTGTTTTTTGTTTTCATTTATAGTTGTGCTTTTAGGTTGTTGTATTTGAAGTAAAGTTACTCATTTTTAGTGGAATAGGCAAATTTTGAGAGCGGATGTTCGGGTGAATTCATAAAAGAATTCATAAAAGAATTGATACTAATAGAATACCGATTCTTGAAATTTATCGTATCTTTGTTTACGTTTCACGTTAAAAGCATAGAAAGAGGATGGAAGGAACATTCAGACGCTATCCGATAGGGATACAGAGTTTCGAGAGACTACGCAATGATAATTGTGTGTATATTGATAAGACAGAGTTGATTTATCGTTTGGCTAATTCGGCTAAGGCTTGTTTTCTTAGCCGTCCCCGACGCTTTGGAAAGAGTCTGTTAGTTTCCACTCTTGCAGCCTATTTCTCTGGTAAAAAAGACCTGTTTAAGGGTCTGATGATGGAACAGTTGGAGAAAGACTGGACGGTTTATCCCGTGTTGCATATTGATTTCAGTATCAGTAAGTATATGAATGCGGGGATGCTGCGCTCCGCTATCAACAATCGCTTGGTGGAATGGGAACGAATTTACGGATGCGACACGAGCGAAGACACTTTCAGTCTCCGTCTGAAAGGTATTATCAAACGTGCTTACGAGCAGAGCGGACGTCAGGTTGTGTTACTTGTAGACGAATATGATTCTCCTATGTTGGATAGCAACAACAATGAGGAGTTGCAAGCTGAAATACGTGGCATCATGCGCGACTTTTTCAGTCCGTTGAAAGCGCAGGGAGAATATCTTCGTTTTCTTTTTCTGACCGGTATCAGTAAATTTAGTCAGATGAGCATCTTTAGTGAATTGAACAATCTTCAGAACATAAGTATGCAAGATGCTTATAGTGCCATTTGCGGTATAACGGAAAATGAATTGCGTACACAGTTGGAAGAAGATATAAGAAGGATGGCCGAGGCGAATGGTGAAACGTATGATGAAGCGTGTATGCATCTGAAGCAACAGTATGATGGGTATCATTTCAGTAAGAAATGTGAGGATGTGTACAATCCGTTTAGCTTGTTTAATGCATTTGCGCAGAAAAGTTATGAGAATTTCTGGTTCTCTACCGGCACTCCCACTTTCCTGATAGACATCTTGCAGCAAAGCGATTTCGATATTCGTCAACTGGATGGCGTTTCGGCTACTGCCGAGCAGTTTGATGCACCTACCAATGTCATTACAGACCCGCTTCCGGTATTTTACCAAAGCGGTTATCTCACTATCAAAGAGTATGACCGGGATTTTCAGATCTATACATTGGCTTATCCTAACAAAGAAGTTCGGAAAGGCTTTATCGAATCATTAATGCCGGCTTATGTGCATTTGCCTGCTCGCGAGAATACATTTTATGTAGTATCGTTTATCAAAGACTTACGGGTCGGCAATCTGGATCAATGTATGGAGCGGATCAAATCATTTTTCGCCTCTATCCCCAATGATATGAATAATAAGGAGGAGAAACACTATCAGACCATCTTCTACCTCCTGTTCCGGCTGATGGGGCAATATGTGGATGCAGAAGTGAAGAGCGCTGTTGGCAGGGCTGATGTTGTGATAAAGATGCAGGAGGCTATCTATGTATTCGAATTCAAAGTAGACGGTACTCCTGAAGAAGCGTTGGCGCAGATCAATAGCAAGCAGTATGCGATTCCTTATCAGGCAGATCATCGGAAAGTCGTTAAAGTGGGAGTTAATTTCGACAGTAGTACGCGAACTATTGGAGAATGGATCATTGAAAACTAGGGAATGATCTTACATATTCCTACATATTTCCACATATTCCGGTATAATTTGTATAATTCGGTGTAATCCGTTTTAATCCGGCATAATCCGGTGTAGTCCGGTGCAATCCGGCAAGTCGTCAACGTGTTGTCGTATCTTTGTTTCATCAACAGAAAGGGAGAATGTACTTCTTTTCGTAGAAACAAGTTATATTATGGCAACAGTTACAGTTGTGCGCTACAAGCGCAGAAAACGGCTCGGTGATGATAAATCACCGATGATGTATCTTCTCAAGCCCAAGGCTGGGGAGTCGAAAATCTATTCAATTGATTCACTGGCACAGGAAATCGAGTCTATCGGGTCGCTTTCGGTGGAAGACGTGTCGCATGTGATGAAATCCTTTGTCCGTGCGATGAAAAAAGTGCTTGTGGCAGGGAATAAGGTGAAAGTGGATGGACTGGGTATTTTTTATACCACGCTGACCTGTCCGGGTGTGGAACAGGAAAAGGATTGTACGGTGAAAAATATCACTCGCATCAATCTCCGTTTCAAAGTCGACAACTCATTGCGTCTTGCCAATGACAGCACGGCAACTACTCGTGGCGGGGATAATAACATGATGTTCGAATTGTATACGGAGAAGAAGTCCGCTGCCGGAGGAAACGGCGGTGACGGCTCCGATGATGATGGTAAAGGCGATGGGGGAGAACCCGGTGGTGGTAGCGGTGGAGGAGAAGCTCCGGATCCGGCAGCATAAACCGCTTTGATTGACTCTGTTCTCAATTTATTAATTTATCATCTCAATCTATTAAAATGTTAGATAAAATTATCGAAATCATCATGACGATTCTGCCTTTTCTTGGCAATAGTCGTAAGAAGCGCCAGATGATGGCGCAAGAAGTGAAAGAGTTCAGCGAACTAGTGAAAGATCAATATACTTTTCTGATGCAGCAGTTGGAGAAAGTGTTGAAGGATTATTTCGACCTTAGCTCGAAAGTGAAAGAGATGCACGCGGAGATTTTCTCGTTGAGAGGACAGTTGACGCAGGCTGCGGCTCTGCAGTGTAGCAGCAAGGAATGTGTGCAACGAGTACAGATGGTCGCTGAAACGGAGGGATGAATTTATGCGAACCATCAATTTGATTGTGATCCACTGTTCCGCCTCAAGGGTAGATAGGAATTTTACGGAAGATGATTTGGAAGTGTGCCACCGTCGGCGTGGTTTCAACGGGACGGGGTATCATTTTTATATCCGCAAAAATGGAGATATAAAGACCACCCGTGAGATTGAACGAATCGGTGCGCACGCAAAAGGACACAACCAGAACAGTATTGGCATCTGTTATGAGGGCGGACTTGATTGCCACGGTCATCCTGCCGATACCCGTACCGAATGGCAGGTTCATTCAATGCACGTACTGATTCTTACGCTCTTGCGTGATTATCCCGGCTGCCGGGTGTGCGGACATCGGGATTTGAGCCCCGATCTGAATGGAAACGGAGAGATTGAACCCGAAGAATGGATTAAGGCATGTCCGTGTTTCGAGGTGAAAGCCGAGTGGAATGGTTAGATAAAATCACCTTCGCTACAACTATCTGTGGCGAAGGTGATTTCGTTAAAAAGGGAAGTTTTGACACATTCTCTTTTTGATTTAGTTATTGCTTTTTGGTATTTTACTTGGCAAATTCTTTATATATTTTCAGCAGCGATTCTGCCGTATTCCGCCATGAAAACAACTGGCTACGTTGTATGCCATATTCCACTTGTTGCTGATAGAGTGTCTGGTCATTTTCCAGTTGCAGTATTTTTTTTGTAATATCATTGGAGTTGAACGGATCTGCCAGTAAAGCTCCCTCGCCTGCAATTTCGGGCATGGCTGATGTGTTTCCCGCAATGATGGGCGTTCCGCAAGCCATTGCCTCCAGCATCGGGATGCCGAAACTCTCGCGAAGCGATGGATAAAGGAATGCGAATGCACCGCAATAGAGTGCTGCAAGGTCGGTATTCGCAATGTATCCCGGAGCGTGGATATAACTCTTGATTTCTCTAATATTTTCTTCTTCCAATATCCGGTCGATAACATCTCCTTTGAGGTCGGCAATGAGCAATGGCAACTTTTGGGTGGATTGTTTCAGATAGTCGCTATATGCTTTCAGCACTCTGGGAGTGTTCTTCTTAGGGTCGGTGTTTCCCAGAAAAAATAGATAATTGTCTGCATCAATATATTTTCGGGTAATTTCCGGAGCTTTGGGTTGTACATGGAAATGACTGTTGAAACCGTTGTACACAGCTACTAATTGTTCTTCCGGCAGATGCAACACGTCAAGGATGCGTTCACGCTCAAATTGCGAGACTGTAATAATTTTCTCGCAGTTGGCCAATACGCGTGGTACTACCATCCGGCGGTAAAACCATCCCATTTCCTGATACCAGGTGAAGCTGGAAGAATGACGCTTTTCTAAATAAATAATGTCGTGTAGTGTTAGTATTAATGGTACGGGACATTGCAATGGGGCAGTATTGCTTGTGCAGTGCAATAAATCGGGCATGATTTTTTTTACTGCGCGTGGAAGAGCCACTTGTTCCCAAAGGGGGTAAGTGGGGCATTTTAGTTCGATAATATGCACATTTTCCGATTCTTCCAAGCATCTGTCTTCACCAGGAGTAACGAAGATGAAATATTCGTTCTCATGGTCTATTTTTTGCAATTCCCGGATACTTTCAAGAGCAACGAAATCCATTCCGTGTTTATTAGTGCGGAAAATTCGTTGGGCTTCAATAGCGATTTTCATTGTTGTTTTCTTGTTATGTTTGATTTCTATTTATGGTGTTCACCATGCTCCGTATGGATAAACTTTTTATTGGCTCCTTTCAATTTAAATAAGTTACCAATCATAGTAACAGCCAGCATAGGCATTTTGGTGATTGCTTTCCCTACCTGTTTGGTAAATAGTCTGCCGCCCGGTACGGGTAGCGTCATGGCCGCTACTTGTGCAGCCGACAATATCCACCATTTGATGGCTATCATCCATTCGTTGCTGCCATTGCATAGGCTCAATATAAGGCCGATAATGGTAAAGACAAAGGTCAAGCCGAATACTCCTGCCAACTGAATCAATCGTGGCGGAAGCATCCATTGGCATATCTTGTCGCAGTAATCGAAATTTCCTTGCAAAAATGCTTTGGGTAGGTGAGGCAGCGAAGCACGGAGTGCACCGAATTGTGCAGCTATCCAGCGTTTGCGCTGGTTGCTGATGGCCTCTTTCTTTTGCGTTTTCTCGTCGAACACAAGCAGGTCGGGCAGATAAACGGTATAGATGCGCTGTTGCAGGAGCATGGCTTCCAATTCTTTGTCTTCACCTGCTGTCTGGAGATATTTCACGTTCTGATGAAACCATTCTGCTTCGAATGCCATTCCCGAACCGGATAGCCCGGCAGAAAGTCCTACAGCGTTATGTCCGCTGCGGAAGAATCCATTGTTTATTTCTTCGCTGGCGCTGTCGAGCACGGAAATGTCTGTGTTCAGATTCTTTCCTGTCCGGTGCGCCTGTACGGATTTTATGCCGCTGTCAAAAACACGGTTGATGGTAGACAGGAAATCGGGCGTGGTCATGTTGTCGGCATCCATGATGACTACAATGTCGAATGCATTTGTATCAATGGAATCCATGGCCATTGCCAGTGCTTTGGCTTTCGAACTTTCCTTGTAATTCGCCATCAACAGGCGGATGGGAAGGGCTGCCAGAGCGTCGTTTGTTTCCGGTCGCATCTGATCGGAAATGACTATGATCTCATAGAGTTCTTTCGGATAATCCTGTTCAAGAAAGCTCTGTATGGAAGCAACAATCACGCGGTCTTCCTTGTAGGCGGGAAAGAGCACGACGATGCGTCGGAGCGTACGTGCTTCGGGGTATTGGGGAGCCCGGTAAAACTTGGAGGCAATAGCGTATAGCAATAGGTAGCATACGCAAAATACCAGGGGAATGTAGAGAATCCAGTCAATAATGTTCATAGTATCTAGAGTTTTTTAAGTGTGTTATTGTTAGTATCTGATGAAGACATGAATAGCCCTGTGCAGACTCCATAATAGGTGGCACAAAACAGGTCGAAACGGCCTTTGAAAGCGAATGACAGACTGTTTTTGCCGGCTGCAATGGTGCTCTGGTAAAGTACGGACATCAATCGTTCCATGCCTTTCATATTACGGCGGGCATAGAGCAAGCGATTTCGTGTCAGGAAATAGGTGCGTAGTTTGCTTAGTTGGCCGGTGCTTTGGCTTTCTTTATGAAAAACAGTGCAACGCGGCTCATACCATAGCTCGTAGCCGGCACGGGTCATGCTTGTGCTCCAGTCGAGTTCTTCGTAATAAAGGAAGAAGATTTCCGGCATCATTCCGATTTTTTCGATCACTTCGCGTTTGATAATCATGGCTGCCCCGTGTAGATAGGGGGTAGGATGGGGGATATCGTAACTTCCGTCATCGGGACAGTCGAAACCCAGCATATTGTTGCGCAATGTTATCTTTGTCAGCGGGGTAAATCCTGCAAACTGTATGTGTTGCGGCGGAAAGGCGAAACGTATTTTAGGAGACACGCCTCCGATTTCCGGACGACTTTCCAATCGTTCCACCAAGTAGGCGATTTCATCGGATTCGATATATGTATCGTTATTGATAAGGAAAATGTATTTGCCTTTTGCTGCACGGATGCCAATGTTGTTACCACCGGAAAAACCTCCGTTCTCATTGCTGCGGATGCTGATAACCGTTGGGTATAATTCGTGTATTTTGGCTGCTTCATCTTCGCGTGAAGCATTGTCTACCACTATGATTTCATAGCTCACAGACTTCAGCTTTTTGTGCAGTGATTCTATTAGTTCACAGGTGTCTTTGAACCCGTTGTAACAGATGGTAATAAATGATATGTCGGGACTACTGTTTGTCATTCTTGTTCGTTGGTTTCGTTATTAGATAGCTGCCGTTCTTTTTCTTCGCTTTCTTCTTTTTTTTCACTGATGCGCTTGTCGATATGTGGAGCTGCAAAACAGAGTGCAAAGCCTATGTATACGGGCAACTGGTTGGGATACTGCATAATGTCGTTGACATAAGTGGCGATAAAAAATCCGGCATCCATACAGAGCCACGCTGCGATAAGTCCACGCAGGCCTTTATTGCGTACTTTAAACATGAGTATCCAGGAGCACCAGGCAAAGAGAATGCCGTGTATGGAAAGGTAGAGTATCAGTCCCACAATTCCCGTTTCCACCCATACGCTGACTAGCCATGAGTCGGGAGGGTAGGGCATTTGCTCTCGTGAATCGAAGTTACCGGCTTTGGAGAGTCCAATGCCGTAGCCTAACGGTTTCTTTGCCATCAACTCTTTCATTCTTTGCCGGTTTTCGACACGCACCTGGTAGGAAGCGTCTTCGGACGGATGGAAAGAGGAGCGCATCTTGTGGATATATTGGTTCCCGCTTCCGATATTGGTATAACTGAAGAACACGAAAACGCTGATGGATATGAATATACCTGCCAATAACGCTTTCCAATTTTTGGCAATGACGGTTATCATTAACATTCCTCCCATGATGACTCCCATAGCTGCACGGGTTCCCGAAATACCCATTCCGTAAAGTCCCCCGACGGCGATGCAGAGGAAGTAAATGCGTAGCCATTTGGACTCCACAAAGAAGGCGGAGATGGCAAAGACTACAGCGGACATGGCGGCATGTACTCCGTAGTTTGCTGCGTCGGAGAAGCAGGAAAAATAGCGGATACCCGACCAGATGATATGTGTACGCCATCCGCCCAGCACGTGCAGGAAATAGAGGTCTTTGGAGCTGAAACCATAGTTTTTTTGCCAGTAACCTTTTATCGTAAAGACGAGGACGAATACCGACCAGATGATTAATAGCAGCTCGATGTCTTTTTTTGTGCGGACAACGAGCGGAACAACAAAGGCGCATATTAAAGGTATCAGCGCATAAGGTGTAAGGTTGATGTTCCATGCTGCCAGCACGTTGTTGGGATTAAGAATTTCGAGAAGATAGAAGCACAACCAGATTGTGAACATATAGGTCATGATGTTTTGACCTGCTTTCCAGTTGGTTTGTTCATCATTGTTAAGTTGTATCAAACAGATAGTAGTAAATAACAAGATAATGATCATAGAGAATAACCCTACCTTGATATTTACTAACATACCTGCTGCAACCAACACAAATTGTAAAGCAAACAGGATATGGAAAGTCACTATCTTATTATTCGTCATCGTCTTCTTCAGTCTCTTTCGCTTTTCTACTTAGATTGAATATGATTTTTTCTGTAAGTGACAATTGGCTGAAACGATAGCTGACTCTGCGTAATAAGGTATATGGCGGAAGTTGTCCGGTGAAATCTTCCACTGCCTCACGCTTGGCGTTGGTCAGGCACACACGGAACGGAACATCCGTTTTACCCATTTGTGTCGTGAGCTGTTCGCAAAGTTGTTTGTCGATGGTTTTCCATCCGCGGTCTGCCGGGCTGACCAAAATGTTGACATTAGCGTCGTGCAACAGTGCAGTCGGGATATTGCTTGACGACAATGGCGGATAGGCAACGATCAGTATGTCTTCTCCTTGCAGGGTATAAAAATCGGTAATGTTTTTTGCAAGCAGATATTGAGTAGAATCTGTGTTAAAATCTTCTCCATACGTGATGAATCTCGTATTTAACATCCGGCTTTGCATATATCCGCAGATCAGATTTCCAACGATGTCCTCACCGGAGTTTTCGCTGGTACTGAACAGGTTGATGATAAATACTCCGGGGGATTTCCGCTTTGTCAGGAAGCGGAGTATGGAGTTGCTCAATTCTTTGATGGAAAGTTGGACGTAGGTTTTGGCTAGTCCGCCATAACGGGAAGAGGAGGGGCTGGGAACGGCTCCTATTACCTTAAATCCGGTCACTCGTTTGGTTCGGTTTGCATCACGCAACGTTCTGTCAAGAATCTCGATTAATAATAATAGAGCGATGATTATCAGAAAACTACCTATGCAGGCGGCAATGACAATCTGCTTGCGGTTGGTTGAATTGGATGCAATCGGATAGGTCGGTTCATTGAGCACTTTCAATGTAGCAGAAGTCATTTCCAGATTTTTCTTTCTCAACAGGGCTTCGTTGTAGCTTTGTAACACGGTCAGGTAACTGCGTTCCGTAAAGTTGATGGAACGTTCTTTTTGCTTGATGGTGGTACCCACAGGGGCAAAAAATACATAACGGTCGTTCAATTCCTGACGGGCATTTTGTACAATTAGTAGTTCGGCCTTAGCTTTTTCAAACAACAGAGTTTGTTCCAGCCATTGGTCGATGATATTGGTCCGGCTGGCGCCCTCTTTGGTGTATTTATGACTTACGTAGGAAGTGGTTAAATCATTCAGTTCCTGTTTAAGTTCGCTCAATCGTTTTTTGTCACCTGTCAGAGATTCGGTATCTTTCTGTTTGGAGTCGCTCATTGCTTCCACTTCCGAGATTTTGCTGGTGATATTGGATGCTTCTCTTAATTTGTCCACAAATTCCATATTCTTGAGCACTTGCTTGGCATTGCTGTCCATGTGCTTCTCCAGTTCTTCGAGCATCGACTTGGTACTGTTGTATGCAAAAAGTGCATCTTGTTCCCGCAGCTCGAATTCTTTACTGATGGCCGCGATTTCTTTGGTTTCGTCCAGATAGTTGATGATACGTTTTTCTACGTTGTACTTGGTCAGGTCGTCTTCCTCCGAGTTGAGTTTTTTGCCGATGCGTTTCAACTCTTCCTCAAAGTATTTGATGACTTTGTCTGTTTCTCCGTAGCGAATACGGCGGTATTCTTCCACAAATTCGTCCATCAGGATGCTTACCGTGTTGTAGGCTATGCCGGGATCGCCGGAAGTATAGCTGATGTCCAGCAAATCACTCGTGAGCCGGCGTTGCACTTTGATGTTTTTCAAAGCGTTGTAGCTATAGAAAGGGTGATTGTAGTAGAACATTTCATAGATGTAGTTACCTTTTTTCGGACGCATATATGCTTCCAGATTGGCAACTGTTTTATCTTCGCTCGATTTGTCGATCAGCTTTAATATTTCCGGTCCATGCGGACTGTTTTTTAAGTGGTTATAGGTGTAATTGTAGCTGGATGGGGTGACTCCGTCGTTGTCATTGTCCGGATTTCCCTGGATAAGTACACGGGCAAATAATCGCAGGAATACTCTTTTCAGGGTGCTCTCGGCTTGCATGATACTTATCAGGTTGTCCATCGAATTTTGTACTGTCGCCCAGTCTGTGCGTTTATCGCTTTCCAAGTTGTATCCCGAGGCTACTCCGGTATAAAGTGTTGCTTTCACGTCGTATCCACCTTGCATGTGACGCGTATAGTAGAAGACGAGTAACGTGAAGATAGCGGTCCCTACCAGTATTAGCCAACGGTGGCGAAAGAGGGTCCGTATGATAGAAATGATGAAGTTCATATCTTAGTTTTTTTATTTTCTTATGATGGGAGTACGTGAAATAACCTCAAGTATCATTAAGCTCTTTGTCAATTCAAACTTGCTATTCTCATATGCCTCACGTGCAGTTGACTGCCTTTCTTTATCTACGGCCAAGTCGGAAGATTCTATGGTTCCGTTGGCAAAATTCTTTTCAGAAATTTCATATTGCACATTAGCAAGTACCAAACTTTCACTTCTCATTTTAAGTACTCTTATCTGTGAGGTAGCCATCGCATACATCTCAATAATATTCTTCTTGATTTCGTCGTACTTCACTTCCCGTTCCAATTCTGCACTGCGTAATGTGAGCCTTTGCCGGCTGATTTTACCCTTGAGGTCGAATAGGTCGTCTAAGGGGATGCTTAGACCGGCACCTACTGTGTAGCCATTTTGTGCCTGGGTGGAGTAGGTGAGGTATGGGGCGAGTGCCACGTCCGTATAGGTGGACTCATTGCCGAACATTCCGTATTGATAGCTTCCCCGTAGACTGAAGAAACCCAGAAATGACCATTTCTCTTTTTGGAGTAATTTGCGCTCGATTCTCGCCTTTACGTCCGCCATCTCATAAATGGGGCTGTTCTTGGCATTTTCGAATAAAACGGATAGAGGGGGAAGTACTATTTTAGTATAATCTTCTTCACTTAGTTGAGAATAGTCAGACACTTCTTGTGCAACTACACGAGTGGTAGAGACGAACAGAAGTAATAACCCCGAAAAAAAACATATAAATTGCTTCATAAAAAAATCCTATTATTTGCTCTTGCTGTGTTATAGCTTGCGCAAATATAAGGATTAATTTCATTTATGTGCAGTCTTTTATTATCTATTTTACAATCTTTCTTGTAATTTGTGCACAATTTGTCGCGTAAATGGCGTCAAAAGGCTTCTGTCATGTTGAAGTAGAACAAATTCTGCTTGTTCACCATGTCTCTGCCGAAGTCAAGGCGTACATTCATACGGGGTTGAACTTCAACGCGTAACCCTAATCCGAGGTTGGGAAGCACACCTTCTATCTTGCCCGGAGTGGGTCCCATGAATCCGCATCCTCCCCAGGCTACATATCCTATATGACTTAACATCTTTTTTACCCAAGTGCTTTTGTCCGTATTTATCATCTGGCGGTATTCGGCCATCATGACATGCGAGGACTTGTCGCGAAACTGTCCCATGTAGTAACCGCGAAGATCGAAGGGGGTTCCGCTAAGTACATATTTTGTTAGGGGTACATCTCCGAATGCGTTTTTGCTTTGCACTGTCCAGGCTATCACTTTGCGGCGTCCTACTGTTTTGTATTGGCGGTAATCGATTTCCAATCGATAAAAATTATTATCACTGCCGAATACCTTGTTATACATCATTCCCCGAAAGTCGAGGTAGGTTCCGCTATATGCATTTGCAGGAATATCACGTGTGTCATACGTCAGCAGGAAACCAAGTCCGGAACTGAAATTTTTGTATCCGTGTTCTGTTCCTCCTGCCGCTATATATGAGGGCTCATTAACCATTCCGGCAGCCGGTTTGGTAATTTTATCATAGTTCAAATCGACTTGGGGACCTGCAAAAATATTGCTTTCTCCCAGACGGAACAGGAACCAGGGGTTTACTTGGATGCCGCTATAACGGTATTCACTGGTATCTTCTCCACGTTCATAATCTTTATTAGTGGAATATCCGATGCCATAAAAATTTTCGATTGTATTTTTATATGAGAAAGTTCCGAAGATACGGAAGCGGTCGCCTTTAAAAAAGAGCTGTGGTTTTGTCATCAGGTTCAAGCCGCCTTTGAACATCAAGGCAATGGCCATCGGCACTACCGAACGTCGTTGGGTGGTATCACTCGGATTCATCCGGAATGTCATCAGTGCGCTACCGCCCACCAGTAAACCAAAATCCGGCGTATAACTGGGACCACCCAATATGTTATAGTGTAAATTCCGGTTTGCCACGCGCTGGCGACGCAGCTCGCGCTTTGAAAGGACAGGAATGGTATCTGACGGGATGTCTTCAATATCTGTAGGAGTAGTATCACTGATAGAAGTTGTAGACCTTTGCAGTTCATCGCTCTTTACTGCCGTACTATCAGCCGCGGCTGACATCATATTGATGGATGGAAGCATCATCAATATTCCTATTATATATTTCTTCATAATTTCTCTGTGAGGAATTCGACTGCAAAGAAAACTCTTTTATTTTGATTAGTTTTGAAGTTCTTAGATAATAAATCTAAAAAAGTCATTCTAAGGGCAAATAAAGGCTATTTTGGTATGCGGATTTTTCCTAACAGTAGAGGGATATGCTTCTTGCAGAATATAATGAGTGGATAATTGATTGCTGTAATAAGTAGACTTATAATAAAGGCTATGAATGTAGAGTAGGTAATATTATCGATATGCAGGTATTTTTCTATAGCAAAATTGAATACACCTATGAACATCCAATGTATACCTAAAATAACCATTGTGCCTATTGATACATTATAATTTATGGTGGATGTAATTTGGTTGAGTATAAATCCGATTCCAAGAATCATACAGCTTCCGGTGAATCCTAGGAGGTGGAAATTTACTATTTCGGGTAGTGTTGTATAGTTACTGGTGTATCCCATCGAAAAAAATGTGGCAAATGAAACAATGGATAAAATCAGCCAGATGATACTTTGATGCAAGGAATTTGCGATGTTTTTTATCTTTGTCCGTTTCAATGCTTGTCCGGTAAAAAAGAATATTTGCAATGCAAAAAAACTATGTGTAGCATAGGTACCATAGATGGAGTGTTGGTTGAGCCAATAACAAATGAGTATGGAGACTAGGCTGCTGATACCTGCCGTCAACCAGTATATTGATTGTTTTTTTTGTATAGTGTAGGAATATATTTTTATCATAAACAGGCAATATATAAACCATGTGGGGCCGTTAATGGGGTCTGACGACAGTGATTGAATGAGGGGTTGTATGATGCTATTGTGTATATTGATGATTTGATGAGGTACTATAAGTTCTCTAACAAACCAATACGGGTAAAATATGAATTGATAGATGAGATAGGGGAGCAGCAAAGTCTTGAGATCCTTATATAATTCTTCTTTTATTGTTCCTTTAGGGTTGTATAAGTAACCGGATATAAGAAAGAAAAGTGGCATGTGAAAGGAATAGATGATCGTGTGCGTCTCTGATTGCATTGGTACATGTCCCCAAATAACTAGAAATATAGCTATTGACTTACTCCAGTCAATCCAATTATATCGTACTGATTTTGCGCTTGTCATTTTGTTGTGTTTTAATTTTGTGTGCAAATATACGATTATTTATTCTATCTGCAGGTTTTTCTACAATAAGTTATTATTGTTTGCTAAAAAATATTATTCGTTTTTTAGGAGTTTGTTTGCATATATCTAAGAATTCAACAACCTTTGCAAAAGAGTAATATGTTTTATCTATTATAAGAAGGTGAAATATGACAACATTTTAATATCAAATCAATGAATAAACAGATTTTATCAATTTTTGTTTTATGTGCTTTTTCTTATTCTACACAAGCGCAAGAAGTGAAAGGAGGCATCAGCGACTCCATGATGCAACAAATCAAGCAGAGTTACGCAAACACTCCTACTGACAAGGCTATCCGCAACGCTATCGGTAGCAACGACATTCGTAAACTGGCTCTCAATCAGGATAACCTGAAAGGGATGGACACACATTTCTCCATCAAAGTGCCTTCCAAAGGTATCACCGATCAGAAATCTTCCGGCCGTTGCTGGCTTTTCACAGGTTTGAATGTGATGCGTGCCAAAGCGATCGCCAAGCATAACCTCGGTTCTTTCGAATTTTCGCAAACTTATCCTTTCTTCTTCGATCAGCTGGAGAAAGCTAATCTCTTTCTGCAAGGTATTATCGACACCAGCAGTAAGCCGATGGATGATAAAATGGTGGAATGGCTCTTCCGCAATCCTTTGAGTGACGGTGGAACATTCACCGGTGTAGCCGATATTGTCAGTAAATACGGGCTTGTTCCCAAAGATGTGATGCCGGAAACCAACAGTAGTGAAAATACCTCCCGTATGGCAGGTCTGATCGCCCTGAAACTTCGTGAACAGGGGCTTCAACTCCGTGATCTCGCTGCGCAAGGTGCCAAGCCTGCTGCCCTTGAGAAAACAAAAACAGAGATGTTGAGCACCATCTACCGCATGTTAGTGTTGAATCTCGGTGTTCCTCCTACTGAATTTACCTGGACTGAATATAACGCTAAGGGTGAGCCTGTGTCTACCGAAACTTACACTCCGCTTTCTTTCCTGAAAAAGTATGGTGATGAAAAACTGATTGATAATTATGTCATGTTAATGAACGATCCGAGCCGTGAATATTATAAGTGTTATGAGATAGACTACGACCGCCACCGTTACGACGGCAAAAACTGGACGTATGTCAATCTTCCCATCGAGGATATCAAAGAAATGGCTATTTCTTCTCTCAAGGATAGCACGATGATGTATTTCTCTTGCGATGTAGGTAAGTTCCTAAACTCTGACCGTGGTCTGCTGGATGTCAAAAACTACGACTACGAATCTCTTATGGGTACTTCTTTTGGCATGAACAAGAAGCAACGCATTCAAAGTTTTGCCAGTGGCTCCAGTCACGCCATGACTCTTATGGCTGTTGATCTTGACAAAAACGAAAAACCGACGAAATGGATGGTTGAAAATAGTTGGGGCCCTGCTGCCGGTTATCAGGGTTATCTCATCATGACGGATGATTGGTTTAACGAATATATGTTCCGTCTGGTAGTAGAAACGAAATATGCATCGAAAAAAGCTCTCGAGGTGTTGAAACAGAAGCCTATCCGACTTCCTGCTTGGGATCCTATGTTTGCTGAATAGTTCTTTTTCTTTGCTTCTGTCTTTTGTTCCGGAACAAAAGATAAAAGATTACGTGCACGAACACGAAAGGAATTACGGATATTTTTCCGTAATTCCTTTCTTTTTTCCTCCCGAATCCCAATCTTATTTATTACTTTTGCGGCAAATTTATGAAACCATTATTTTATCTAGCATGGCAAATGTAATAAAGTTACGTAAAGGCCTTGACATAAACCTGAAAGGTAAAGCTGCTGAAACGTACGCAACAGTAAAAGAACCGGGGTTCTACGCACTCGTACCCGATGACTTTCCTGGAGTGACGCCTAAGGTAGTCGTGAAAGAGCAGGAATATGTAATGGCTGGTGGACCCTTGTTTATCGACAAGTATCATCCTGAAGTGAAATTTGTTTCGCCGGTGAGCGGCGTGGTGACGAGTGTTGAACGTGGTGCTCGTCGTAAGGTGTTGAACATCGTTGTGGAAGCTGCTGCAGAGCAGGACTATGAAGATTTTGGGAAGAAGAATGTTGCTTCGATGGATGCTGAAGCAGTGAAAACCGCTTTGTTGGAAGCCGGACTTTTCGCGTTTATCAAACAGCGCCCTTATGACATCATTGCTGACCCGACGGTCACTCCGAAAGGAATCTTTGTATCCGCATTCGACACTAATCCGTTAGCTCCGGATTTCGAGTTCGCCCTCAAAGGTGAAGAAACAAACTTCCAGACAGGACTTGATGTTCTTGCCAAACTGGCAAAAACCTACCTGAATATCAGTGTGAAACAGAACGCTACTGCACTGACACAGGCTAAGAACGTTACAATCACCGCTTTCGACGGACCGAACCCTGCTGGTAATGTAGGTGTTCAGATCAACCATCTCGACCCTGTATCCAAGGGAGAAACGGTATGGACCATTGATCCGCAAGCCGTAATCTTCATCGGTCGCCTTTTCAATACAGGCCATGTGGATTTCACCCGTACAGTAGCTGTGACAGGTTCCGAAGTGTTGAAACCTGCATACTGCAAACTCCAGGTAGGCGCATTGCTCACCAACGTGTTTGCCGGCAATGTAACAAAAGACAAAGATTTACGCTACATCAGCGGTAACGTGCTGACAGGAAAGCAAGTATCCCCGAACGGATTCTTGGGCGCATTCCATAGCCAACTGACTGTTATCCCCGAAGGTGACGACATTCACGAAATGCTTGGATGGATCATGCCACGCTTCAACCAGTTCAGTGCCAATCGTTCTTATTTCAGCTGGTTGATGGGTAAGAAGGAATATACGTTGGATGCCCGTATCAAAGGTGGCGAACGTCACATGATTATGTCGGGTGAATACGATAGAGTATTCCCAATGGACATTCTGCCCGAATATCTGATTAAAGCAATTATCGCCGGTGACATCGACCGTATGGAAGCACTCGGCATCTACGAAGTAGCTCCCGAAGACTTCGCCCTTTGCGAATTCGTCTGCTCTTCAAAGATGGAACTGCAACGCATCGTTCGTGCCGGACTCGATATGCTCCGTTCAGAAATGGCGTAATCGAATAAGAGATTAAATAATAAAAATTAAAATAAGCGATAGTTGAAATCTTGCGAAACGGCTCTCTGTGGATACAGCATAAACCCAGCACAGCCAATTTTCAACTCTCAACTTTCAATTTTCAATTAAATAAATGAAAGCGTTAAGAAATTATCTCGATAAGATAAAGCCGAACTTTGAGGAGGGCGGCAAATTCCACGCATTCCAGTCGGTGTTTGACGGCTTCGAAACATTCCTGTTCGTGCCCAGCAAGACTGCGAAAACGGGAACGCACATACATGACGCAATCGATAGCAAGCGCATCATGTCGATTGTGGTTATTTCGTTAATACCGGCTTTGCTGTTCGGTATGTACAACGTAGGTTACCAGCATTTCACTCACACAGGTGCTACTGGCAGCTTCATCGAAATGTTTATCTACGGATTCCTGGCAGTACTGCCTAAAATAATCGTATCATACGTAGTAGGTCTTGGCATTGAGTTCGTCGTAGCTCAATGGAAGAAAGAAGAAATCCAGGAAGGATTCCTTGTTTCCGGTATCTTGATCCCGATGATCGTTCCGGTAGACTGTCCGTTGTGGATTCTTGCCGTAGCTACTGCATTCTCTGTTATCTTCGCAAAAGAAGTATTCGGTGGTACAGGTATGAACGTATTCAACGTTGCGTTGATTACTCGTGCATTCCTGTTCTTCGCATACCCGACCAAGATGTCCGGTGATGCCGTTTGGGTGTCAGGCGACAGTATCTTCGGTTTAGGACAAAGCGTAGACGGACTCACCGTTGCCACTCCGCTGGGACAAGCTGCTACATCAGGCAGTGTGCCTGCATTCAACATGGATATGATTACAGGTCTGATTCCGGGTTCTATCGGTGAAACCAGCGTAATCGCCATCCTGATTGGTGCCGTTATCCTGCTTTGGACAGGTGTTGCAAGCTGGAAGACAATGATTTCCGTATTCGTAGGTGGCGCATTCATGGCATGGGTATTCAACTCAATCGGCATGGAAAACAACACAATGGCTCAAATGCCTTGGTACGAACACCTCGTTCTTGGTGGTTTCTGCTTCGGTGCCGTATTTATGGCTACTGACCCTGTGACTTCCGCACGTACAGAAAGAGGTAAATATATCTTCGGATTCCTGATCGGTGTGATGGCTATCGTTATCCGCGTACTGAATCCGGGTTATCCGGAAGGTATGATGCTTGCCATCCTACTGATGAACATCTTCGCTCCGCTGATCGACTACTGTGTAGTACAAAGCAATATCAGCCGTCGCGAGAAACGCACTATCAAGTCTAACCAATAAATACCGAAAGAAAATGAATACGAATAGTAATAGTTATACTATCATTTATGCTTCGGTAATGGTTATTATCGTAGCATTCCTGCTGGCATTCGTTAGTTCTTCACTGAAATCTACACAAGACAAGAATGTGCAGTTGGACACTAAGAAACAAATCCTCGCTGCATTGAACATTAAGAATGTGGAAGATGCGGATGCTGAATATCAGAAATATGTGAAAGGGGATATGCTGATGAACGTAGACGGTACGCTGACTGAAAATACAGGTGAATTTGCTACCAACTACGAGAAAGAAGCGAAAGAACAACAACGTCTGCACGTGTTTGTATGCGAAGTGGACGGTCAGACTAAATATGTGGTTCCTGTTTATGGTGCAGGCCTTTGGGGTGCTATCTGGGGATATGTTGCACTGAACGAGGATAAAGATACCGTTTACGGTACTTACTTCTCACACGCTAGTGAAACTCCGGGTTTGGGTGCTGAAATTGCAACCGAAATGTTCCAACAGGAATTTGTAGGCAAGAAGACTTTGGAGAATGGCTCTGTTGCTTTGGGTGTTGTAAAACACGGTAAAGTGGAGAAAGCTGATTATCAAGTGGATGGTATCTCTGGTGGTACAATCACTTCTGTAGGTGTAGATGCCATGCTGAAGACTTGCCTGAATAGTTACTTGAGTTTTTTAACTAAATAATAAGGAGGAGAAAGATAGAATATGGGACAACTGTTTTCAAAGAGAAATAAAGAAGTATTCTCTGCTCCGTTGGGAATTGATAACCCGGTAACCGTACAGGTGCTCGGTATCTGTTCTGCACTTGCTGTTACTGCAAAACTGGAGCCTGCTATTGTAATGGGACTTTCGGTAACAGTGATTACTGCATTTGCTAACGTCGTTATTTCATTGTTGCGCAAAACCATTCCTAACCGTATCCGTATCATCGTTCAGTTGGTAGTGGTAGCCGCTCTGGTAACTATTGTAAGTGAAATTTTGAAAGCGTATGCTTATGATGTAAGTGTTCAGCTTTCTGTATATGTAGGTTTGATTATCACCAACTGTATCCTGATGGGACGTCTGGAAGCATTTGCCATGCAGAATGGTCCTTGGGAGTCCTTCCTTGATGGTCTGGGCAACGGTTTGGGATATGCCAAGATTTTGATTATCGTTGCTTTCTTCCGCGAACTGCTTGGATCGGGAACATTGCTCGGTTTCAATATCCTGAACTACGAACCTATCCAGAATATCGGATACGTAAATAACGGTTTGATGTTGATGCCACCGATGGCATTGATTATCGTAGCTTGCATTATATGGTATCAACGTGCACGTCACAAAGAACTGCAAGAAGAAAGTAATTAATTATTTCTGATTTCTGAATTATGATTTATGTTTAGCCTTATAATCATAGTCGCATGATAAGTCTGCTGAATCATAAATTATAAATCATAAATCATAAATCAAAAAGAATTATGGAACATTTATTAAGTTTATTCGTCCGCTCTATCTTTGTGGACAACATGATATTCGCATTCTTCCTGGGTATGTGTTCATACTTGGCTGTTTCGAAGAATGTGAAGACTGCCGTAGGGCTGGGTATTGCGGTAACTTTTGTGTTACTGGTGACACTTCCGGTCAACTATCTGTTGCAAACCAAGGTGCTAGCTGCCAATGCTATTGTTGAAGGTGTTGATCTTAGCTTCTTGAGTTTTATTCTTTTCATTGCCGTTATTGCCGGTATTGTGCAACTGGTGGAGATGGTGGTAGAACGTTTCAGCCCCTCGCTGTACGCTTCGCTGGGTATCTTCCTGCCGTTGATTGCTGTTAACTGTGCCATCATGGGTGCCTCTCTGTTCATGCAACAACGTATCAACCTTGGTCCGAGCGACCCGAAATATATCGGTGATGTATGGGATGCTCTTTCTTATGCATTAGGTTCCGGTATCGGTTGGTTGCTCGCTATCGTAGGTCTGGCTGCTATCCGCGAGAAAATGGCTTACTCTGACGTGCCTGCTCCGTTGAAGGGCTTGGGTATCACATTTATCACAGTAGGTCTGATGGCAATCGCATTTATGTGTTTCTCTGGTTTGAACATCTAAAAAGAAAGGAATAAGACAATGGATATGAATTTAATATTAGCGAGCATTGGGGTATTCCTTGTGGTTATTCTGTTGCTTGTTGTTATCTTGCTGGTTGCCAAAAATTTCCTGGTGCCATCAGGAAACGTGAAACTGACAATCAATGGCGAAAAGGAATTGGAAGTTGCTTCCGGTTCTACTTTGCTTAATACTCTGTCTGTAAACGGAATATTCCTGTCATCCGCATGTGGTGGTAAGGGATCTTGCGGGCAATGTAAATGCCAGGTGCTTGAAGGTGGTGGTGAAATTCTGCCTTCTGAAGTTCCTCACTTCAGCCGTAAACAGCAGCAAGACCACTGGCGTCTGGGTTGTCAGGTAAAAGTGAAGGGGGATATGGCTATCAAAATTGATGAATCTGTACTCGGTGTGAAAGAGTGGGAGTGCGAAGTAATCTCCAACAAGAACGTGGCTACATTTATCAAAGAGTTCATCGTTGCTCTGCCTAAAGGCGAACACATGGACTTTATCCCGGGTTCTTATGCGCAGATTAAGATTCCTAAATTCTCAATGGACTATGACAAGGACATCGATAAGAGCTTGATTGGTGATGAATATCTTCCTGCATGGGAGAAATTCGGTTTGCTGGGTCTGAAGTGTAAGAACGACGAGGAAACAATCCGTGCTTACTCTATGGCCAACTATCCTGCCGAAGGTGACCGTATCATGTTGACAGTACGTATCGCTACTCCGCCGTTCAAACCGAAAGAACAAGGTCCTGGATTTATGGATGTAATGCCGGGTATCGCTTCTTCTTATATCTTTACCCTGAAACCGGGTGACAAGGTAATAATGAGTGGTCCTTACGGAGACTTCCACCCAATCTTCGATTCTAAGAAGGAAATGATGTGGATTGGTGGTGGTGCCGGTATGGCTCCGTTGCGTGCGCAAATCATGCACTTGACCAAGACATTGCATACTACTGACCGTAAGATGTCTTACTTCTACGGTGCCCGTGCGCTGAACGAAGTGTTCTATCTGGAAGATTTCCTGCAAATCGAAAAGGACTTCCCGAATTTCACTTTCCATTTGGCTCTCGACCGTCCGGACCCTGCTGCTGATGCTGCAGGCGTGAAGTACACTCCGGGATTCGTTCACAACGTAATTTACGAAACTTACCTGAAGAATCACGAAGCTCCTGAAGATATTGAATACTATATGTGTGGTCCTGGTCCGATGTCGAAAGCTGTAGAGAAGATGCTCGACGATCTTGGCGTTCCGGCACAGAACCTGATGTTCGACAACTTCGGAGGATAATTCGCAGAAGAGAACAAACCGGTCGGAACAATGACCGGAAAGGTTACATAAACACAGAGCGGGAAATCTGAAAAGCAGTAATGCTTCTTCGATTTCCCGCTTCTTTTTGGTATTATCTCATAATGTCTTTCCGTTATGGTTTGTATCTATTTTATGTCTGTTTTAAAGATAGTTCTCCTTTTTTATCCGTACTTATCTATTATATTCGTATATTTGGCTACACAATAGAATTATTAAAGTACAATAGGTTATGGAATATCATCGTATATCTTTTATTCACAATGATACAGAGTATTCATTTATCAAAGCTATGAGTTCAAGTTTAACGGGATATGCCTTGGTGACAGCTTGTAGGGCAGAAGTAACCATTTACATGAAAGAGAATAATCTGAAAGGTTATTATATATTGACCGGCATGGCTAAAGTTTGATTGTATTTTTATCTCCGTACTCTTTCCTTTTTGTATCTTTGCCCCCATGTTAGAGAAAAATGAAATTATACAGTCGGCTCTCCGCAATTTGAAGATTGAGGAGCTGAATCCGATGCAGGAAGCATCACTTGAACAAGCTACCGGAAGAAAAGACGTTATACTGTTGTCACCGACAGGATCGGGCAAGACATTGGCTTATCTGTTACCTTTACTCCTTACTCTAAAACCGAACGACGACAGCGTGCAGGTTTTGATTCTCGTTCCTTCGCGTGAGCTGGCCTTACAGATAGATTCTGTATTCAAAGCAATGGGGACTTCCTGGAAAACCTGCTGTTGTTACGGTGGACATCCTATCGCCGAAGAAAAGAAAAGTATATTGAGCAATCATCCTGCTATCATCATCGGTACTCCGGGACGTATCACCGACCATTTGTCGAAAGGCAATTTCAACCCTGAAACCATTGAAACTTTAATTATTGACGAGTTCGACAAATCGTTGGAGTTTGGTTTCCACGATGAAATGGCAGAGATTATCACCCAGCTTCCGGGATTAAAAAAACGTATGTTACTTTCAGCTACTGATGCGGCAGAGATTCCCGAATTTACAGGATTGAACCGCACAGTTAAGTTGGACTTCCTTTCGGACGATTCTGAAGAACAAGAGTCGCGCTTGAAATTAATGAAGGTGCTTTCACCTTCCAAAGATAAGATTGATACTTTATATAATCTGCTTTGTACATTGGGAAGCAGTTCGAGCATCGTGTTTTGTAATCATCGGGATGCGGTGGACCGTGTACATCAGTTATTGGCAGATAAAAAACTACTCGCAGAACGTTTTCATGGTGGTATGGAACAGCCGGACCGTGAACGTGCGCTTTACAAGTTCCGTAATGGCAGTTGTCATGTCTTGATTTCTACCGATCTGGCAGCCCGTGGACTGGATATTCCAGAAGTCGGACATATCATCCATTATCATTTGCCGGTCAATGAAGAAGCCTTTACGCACCGCAACGGACGAACAGCACGTTGGGATGCGACCGGAACGTCTTATCTGATTCTTCATGCCGAAGAGAAACTTCCTTCTTATATTCCGGAAGAAATGGAGATAGTAGTGTTGCCTGAAAACCCTCCCCGGCCTCCGAAATCGGTCTGGGCTACTATATATATAGGTAAAGGAAAGAAGGAGAAACTTAGTCGGATCGATATTGCCGGATTCTTATATAAAAAAGGAAATCTGACTCGTGAAGATGTCGGAGCGATTGATGTCAAAGAGCATTATGCTTTCGTAGCTATTCGCCGGGCTAAGGTGAAGCAACTCCTGAATCTGATTCAGGGGGAGAAAATCAAAGGAATGAAGACTATTATAGAAGAAGCGAAGTAAAGATCTTTTCTGTAAGATACCTTACTTGACATCTATGGATAACAAAATGGTGTATATATCCTGTATAAACCAATAAAAAGAAAGGAAAATCTGCTTTAAAACAGTATTTTTATAAGGAAAGATTTGTACGGCGGAAATAAATTCGTAAATTCGCAAGGTCAAAAGACAAAAGTAACGAAATTGTTAAACCAAAAACAAACTTCAAATGAAAAAGCATAATTTCAATGCAGGACCTTCCATTCTTCCGCGTGAGGTGATAGAGGATACAGCGAAGGCTATTTTAGATTTCAACGGCTCTGGTCTCTCTTTGATGGAAATCAGCCACCGCGCCAAAGACTTCCAACCTGTGGTTGACGAAGCAGAGGCATTATTCAAGGAATTACTCAATATCCCCGAAGGCTATTCGGTACTGTTCCTGGGTGGAGGTGCTAGTATGGAGTTCTGCATGGTTCCTTATAACTTCCTGGAAAAAAAAGCTGCTTACCTGAACACTGGTGTATGGGCTAAGAAAGCAATGAAAGAAGCTAAAGGGTTTGGCGAAGTTGTAGAAGTTGCTTCCTCTGCTGAAGCTACATATACTTATATCCCAAAAGATTATACAATCCCGACAGACGCAGATTATTTCCACATTACGACTAACAACACAATTTACGGTACAGAATTGAAGAAAGATCTCGATTCTCCAGTTCCGATGGTTGCCGATATGTCTTCTGATATTTTCTCACGTCCGATCGACGTTTCTAAATATATCTGTATTTATGGTGGTGCACAAAAGAATCTGGCTCCTGCTGGTGTTACATTCGTTATCGTTAAGAATGACGCATTGGGTAAGGTTTCCCGTTACATTCCAACGATGTTGAATTATCAGACTCATGTTGACAGTGGCTCTATGTTTAACACTCCTCCTGTTGTACCTATTTATGCAGCATTGCAGACGCTTCGCTGGATCAAAGCACAGGGTGGTGTGAAAGAAATGGAACGTCGTGCCATTGAAAAAGCGGATATGTTGTATGCTGAAATCGACCGTAACAAAATGTTCGTGGGTACTGCTGCCAAAGAAGACCGTTCACGTATGAACATCTGTTTCGTGATGGCTCCCGAATACAAAGACTTCGAAGCTGACTTCTTGAAGTTTGCTACTGAAAGAGGTATGGTAGGTATCAAGGGACACCGTTCTGTAGGTGGTTTCCGTGCATCTTGCTACAATGCTCTGCCGAAAGAAAGCGTACAAGCTTTGATTGATTGTATGCAGGAATTTGAAAAACTTCATTAATAATATTTTCACCACAGATTATACAGACGGACGCAGATTTTTTTTATTCTGTGAGAATCTGGGTAATCTGTGGTGAGTCTTTATAAACAGAATTAGATTATGAAAATACTTGTAGCTACTGATAAACCGTTTGCTAAAGTTGCAGTAGACGGTATCCGTAAAGAAATAGAAGCAGCCGGATACGAGTTTGCTTTACTTGAGAAATATACAGAAAAAGCCCAGTTACTGGATGCAGTGAAAGATGCTAATGCCATCATTATCCGTAGTGATATTGTTGATGCAGAGGTGCTTGATGCTGCTAAAGAATTGAAAATCGTAGTTCGCGCCGGTGCAGGATACGATAATGTGGACCTGGCTGCTGCCACAGCTCACAATGTATGCGTGATGAACACTCCGGGACAGAATTCTAATGCTGTTGCCGAACTTGCTTTGGGTATGATGGTATATGCTGTCCGTAATTTCTATAACGGAACTTCCGGTACAGAATTGATGGGCAAGAAATTGGGTATTCATGCTTATGGAAACGTAGGCCGCAATGTAGCTCGTGTTGCCAAAGGTTTCGGAATGGAAGTGTATGCTTATGATGCATTCTGCCCGAAAGAAGTAATCGAAAAAGATGGTGTGAAAGCACTTGATTCTGCAGAAGAATTGTACAAGACTTGCCAGGTGGTATCTCTTCATATTCCGGCAACTGCCGAAACAAAGAACTCTATCAATTATGCTCTGTTGAAAGATATGCCGAAAGGTGCTATGTTGGTAAACACTGCCCGTAAGGAAGTGATTAACGAAGCAGAACTAATCAAACTGATGGAAGAGCGTGCAGACTTCAAATATATCACAGATATTATGCCTGCTGCTAACGCAGAGTTTGCAGAAAAGTTTGCCGGACGTTATTTCTCAACTCCTAAGAAGATGGGTGCTCAAACTGCCGAAGCAAATATCAATGCCGGTATTGCTGCTGCTCAACAAATTGTGGGCTTCTTGAAAGATGGTTGCGAGAAATTTAGAGTAAACAAGTAAGATTCTGAATAAGTCTGCCGGATTTTTCAGGATAACTATGGTAGTATCTGAATAAAAACAATCCGTTGCAGAATGTCTTTTTTAGAAATAAGTAGTATATTTGAGCCACAGATTTTCAAGAAGTCTGTGGCTTTAATTTTTTACATATAAAATACTAATATCATGGCAATAATCAAACCTTTCAAGGGCATTCGTCCTCCGCAAAACCTCGTAGAACAGGTCGCTTCACGTCCTTATGATGTACTGAACTCTGAAGAAGCCCGCGCAGAAGCGGAAGGTAACGAAAAGTCTCTTTATCATATTATTAAACCGGAAATAGATTTCCCTGTTGGTATGGATGAACACGACGAACGGGTGTATGCTAAAGCTGCCGAGAATTTCCAACTGTTTCAGGACAAAGGCTGGTTGGTGCAGGATAATAAGGAAAACTATTATATCTATGCCCAGACGATGAACGGGAAAACGCAATACGGATTGGTGGTCGGTGCTTATGTTCCCGATTATATGAATGGTATTATCAAAAAGCATGAGCTTACCCGTCGTGACAAGGAAGAGGATCGTATGAAACATGTACGTGTGAACAACGCAAACATTGAGCCTGTTTTCTTTGCTTATCCTGATAATGAGAAGCTGGATGTTATTATAAAGAAATATACAGCAAACAAGCCGGTTTATGACTTTATCGCTCCGGGTGATGGCTTTGGACATACTTTCTGGATTGTCGACCAGGATGCAGATATTGCTACCATTACTGCCGAATTTGCTAAAATGCCTGCTCTTTATATTGCTGACGGGCATCACCGTTCTGCCGCTGCTGCATTGGTGGGAGCAGAGAAAGCAAAGCAAAATCCGAATCATCGTGGTGATGAAGAATATAATTACTTCATGGCTGTTTGCTTCCCTGCAAACCAGCTAACCATCATCGATTATAATCGTGTAGTGAAAGATCTCAATGGTTTGACTCCCGAGCAATTCCTGGCTGCACTTGATAAAAACTTTATAGTAGAAGAGAAGGGTGCGGATATCTATAAACCATCCGGCTTACATAATTTTTCACTCTATTTGGGTGGTAAATGGTACAGCTTGACTGCTAAGGCCGGTACGTATAATGATAACGACCCTATTGGTGTGCTTGATGTTACAATCTCTTCCAACTTGATTTTGGATGAAGTTTTAGGTATAAAGGATCTGCGTTCTGATAAACGTATTGATTTTGTCGGTGGTATCCGTGGATTGGGAGAGCTCAAGAAGCGTGTGGATAGCGGTGAAATGAAAGTGGCTTTGGCTCTCTATCCCGTATCTATGAAACAGTTGATGGATATTGCAGATACAGGCAATATTATGCCGCCGAAGACTACTTGGTTTGAACCGAAACTTCGTTCGGGACTGGTGATTCATAAGTTAGATTAAAAAATATCTGTAAGATGATGCGAAAATCATTGTTGATAGGGACTATATCAGTAGATGTGACGCTTGATTGATGTAGAAAAAATAGTGACGGGATATGCCCGGGATAGTGACGGTATCGTTGTGGTATACCGTCACTATTTTTATTGGATAGCGTCACTATTTTTAATTCCCCCAACTGCCTATCATCGATAAGTGGAACATTAATATTTCCAAATGATAGATTGACTTTTCTCATTAAAGCCGTATCTTTGCAACATGACTGCTGAAGATACTTATAAAACCATCATTGAGCCTTCCGAAGGTATTTATACGGAAAAACGAAGCAAGTTCATTGCTATAGCCCTTCCTGTGCGTACTCTCGATGAGATAAAGATGCATCTTGAAACGTATCAGAAAAAGTATTATGATGCACGGCATGTATGCTATGCTTATATGTTGGGAGCTGCGCGAAAGGATTTCCGTGCCAATGACAACGGAGAACCTTCCGGAACAGCGGGTAAACCTATTCTCGGACAGATAAACTCGAATGAACTGACGGATATACTGATTATAGTAGTTCGTTATTTTGGAGGAATCAAGTTGGGGACAAGTGGATTGATTGTTGCTTACAAGGCCGCTGCTGCCGAAGCGATTGCTGCCGCTACTATTATAGAAAAGACGGTAGATGAGGATGTGACGGTAATGTTTGAATATCCTTTTATGAATGATGTCATGCGCATTGTGAAAGAAGAGGAACCGGAGATTCTTAATCAGTCGTATGACATGGATTGTAGCATGACATTGCGGATTCGTCGTTCGATGATGCCTAAGTTGCGTGCACGTTTGGAGAAGGTGGAGACAGCGCGGATTCTTGATGATGAGAATATTTTGTAGGTAAAGTATTAGAAGTAGTAATAGAGATAGAGAGTGGATTGCATGATAAATAAATGTCACATAATTTTTAGTCTGTTTTTAAGTTCCTTTGTATGGATGAGCGTTCAGGCGCAAGCACAAATACAGGAAACTCAAAAACTGGCTCCTAATAATATTCCTGTTCCGTGGTATTCGCAGAAAATCGCGGGATGCCCTTACTCGCATTGCTCTCTGGCTTCTTCGTTAATGGTCTTTGATTATTTTAAGGGAATGACGGCTGATACACAACGTACAGCCCAGGATGCAGAAAAGAAACTGATTGAATATCAGCGGAACTACTTTCTGAAAAAACGTGCTCCTTTCCGTCGCCGTACTTCAATAGGGCAGGGAGGATATTATTCTTTTGAGATTGATTCGTTGACACGTTATTATGAAAACATGATAAGTGCCGAACATTTCCAGCAGAAAGATTATCGGATATTGAAAGATTATATTGATCGTGGCATTCCTGTGCTTGTAAATGTGAGATATACAGGTGCAGTTCGTGGTTTGCGTCCTGGTCCGAGAGGGCACTGGATGGTGCTTCGTGGCATTGATGATAAACATGTGTGGGTGAATGATCCCGGACGTTCGCCGGAGATGCGGACTAAAGGAGAAAACATCTGTTATCCCATTAAGAAACAGCCGGGTAACCCTTCCTATTTTGATGGTTGTTGGACGGGACGATTTATCATAGTCACTCCCAGAGAATGGATACGAAACTCCCTGTTTGCACAGGTAGGCAAGCTCCCTCCATTGGAGGAGGTGACTCATATAGTTCCTCCGGTTGTGTCGTCTGTAACCTTACCGCAGGTTATCAATCAGTAGAAGCAACTCATAGTTAGGAAAATTCAGTAGTAGAATTAAGATAGAACATTTGTAGTAAAATAAAGAAGAACAAAAATATATGGCATTTGAAGCAACCAAAAAAGAATGGTGCGAACTCTATTCTTTCTTTCGTCTCTTAGCAGATGGAAAAGTAGTGTTAGGCACAGCAGAAGCAAAGGCGGGAGATACATTTTGGCCTGTTGCAATGATTCAACGGGAAGAACATGATGGAACACGTCAATATTATATTGAAGAAGATACGATTCGTATAGAAGGAGAGAATGGGAGTAAGTCCATGCCTCGTGAAGATTTTGGTATTGTAGCTGATCTGATATTACAGGCTGTGAAATCTTCGTCGGAAAATGATGTTGTTTCTCCGGAAGGAGTAGAAGAGTTTTTAGACGAAGCTGCCATTTTCGATTTGGAAGCAAAAACAGAAGATCGCACAGATTTTTCCATTGCATTTTGGCATCCGAAAGCTCCGTTAAGAGGTTTCAATGTCCGTTCACGGTTGGGCGTAATGAATCCGTTGTTGGACGGAGGACGTGCAGCGAATCTTAAACTGGAACAGAGTGGAGTCAAATTTGCCACTCCAACAGTGAATAAAATCAATGCTTTGCCTGAATCTCCGAATGAAGTTGCCGAACGGATGATGATGATCGAACGTTTGGGGGGCGTACTTAAATACGCTGATGTAGCCGACCGCGTATTCCGCAGTAATCTTTTGATGATTGATCTGCATTTTCCACGTGTACTGACAGAAATGGTTCGTATCATGCATTTGGATGGTATCTCCCGTATTAGTGAGTTGACGGAAGTTATTAAACAAATGAATCCGTTGAAGATTAAAGATGAACTAATCAATAAGCATAAGTTCTATGAATTCAAGATGAAGCAGTTCTTGATGGCATTAGTATTGGGAATGCGTCCTGCAAAGATTTACAATGGATTGGATTCGGCAGTGGAAGGTATTCTATTGGTGGATGGAAATGGAGAAGTGCTCTGTTATCATAAATCGGAAAAGCAAATAATGGAGGATTTTTTGTTTTTAAATACCCGTTTAGAAAAAGGATCTTTAGAGAAAGACAAATACGGGTTCCTGGAGAGAGAGAATGGAGTCTATTATTTCAAACTGAATGCAAAGATTGGGCTGGTCAAACGGTAGAAAAGTATAATGTATTGATGCAGTTAAACTAATAATGATGTCATACTTATATAAAATACTTGTTATCCATGAAAATAAATGAAGTTTTAGAGAACATTAAAGCACGCCGTAGCGTACGGGCTTATACTGGCCAGCAAGTTTTAGAAGAGGATTTGCAGGCTATTTTGGAAGCTGCAACTTATGCACCGAGTGGAATGCATCTGGAAACATGGCATTTTACGGCTATTCAAAATATGGATAAGTTGACAGAACTGAATGAACGGATTAAAGGGGCTTTTGCAAAAAGCGACGATTCTCGTTTGCAGGAACGTGGACATAGTAAGACTTATTGTTGCTATTATCATGCTCCGACTTTAGTGATTGTATCTAATGAGCCTACTCAATGGTGGGCTGGTATGGATTGTGCTTGTGCCATAGAAAATATGTTCCTGGCTGCCCAGTCTTTAGGTATCGGCTCTTGTTGGATCAATCAGTTGGGGACAACATGTGATGATCCGGAGGTTCGTGAATTTATTACTGCTTTAGGTGTTCCTGCCAATCATAAAGTCTACGGTTGTGTAGCTTTGGGTTATCCTGATTCGAAGATTCCAATAAAAGAGAAAAAGGTAAAGGCTAATACAATAACTATCGTTAGATAGAATACAGCTTCTTGTCTGATAAAAATAATTCCGGGACTTAACGTATGTGAGTCCCGGAATTATTTTGTGAGGTGATTTTTTAAGAGACAGTGCTCTAGAAATCTCTTTGGATAGACCTCTTTTTACTCGAAAGTACCATAGCGAGTGGGTAGTAGCTTACGGTCTCCCAAGGTGTTATCTACGCGAGCTACATTTATCCAGAATTTATTATCACGTACACTTTCTATAGGATAAGCTGCTTTCTCGCGTGTATATGAGTGCTCCCAACGATCATTTATAATTTCATATTCCGGATGAGGAGCATTAATCAATACATTATCATCTTTATCCGCTTCGCCATTCTTCACTTCTTGAATTTCTTTCCAGATATTTAGCATGACATCTACGAAATTGTCTAGTTCTGCCAGACTTTCACTTTCTGTTGGTTCAATCATCAAGGTGCCGTGGACAGGAAAGGAGAGGGTAGGAGCATGATAACCGTAATCCATCAGGCGTTTGGCAATATCATTCTCCGAGATGCCTGCTTCCTCATGTACTTTCCGGCATTCCAGAATCATTTCGTGTCCTACGAAACCGTTAGCTCCCCGATAAACAATTCCATACGTATCTTTCAGACAAGTAGCCAGATAATTAGCATTCAGGATCGCAATTTTAGTTGCCTGTGTCAGTCCTTCTGCACCCATCATACGGATATATCCGTATGTGATAGGCAAAATACCTGCACTGCCGAATGGAGCTGCTGATACTTGATTTTGTGAGTTGCCGAAGATTCCGTGTCCGGGAAGGAAAGGAACCAAATGTTCGGCTACGCAGATAGGACCGACTCCCGGACCTCCGCCACCATGAGGGGAAGCGAATGTTTTATGAAGATTCAAGTGACAGACATCTGCACCGATGAATCCCGGATTGGTTAATCCTACCTGTGCATTCATGTTGGCTCCGTCCATATATACTTGTGCACCACAGGCGTGAATGATGTCGCAAATCTCTTTTATCTCGGTCTCGAAGATACCATGTGTAGAAGGATAAGTAATCATCAGTGCAGCCAATTCATCTTTATTTTCTTCAGCTTTTGCACGTAGGTCAGCCATTTCTACATTCCCCTGCTCGTCGCATGCACAGGTAACAGTTACGAAGCCTGCCTGTATAGCAGACGCAGGATTTGTTCCGTGAGCCGAAGCCGGAATCAAGACTTTGTTACGGTGTCCCTGACCGATACTTTCGAGATAGGCACGAATCACACGAAGACCTGCATATTCTCCTGCAGCACCCGAATTGGGTTGTAGGCTGACTCCTGCAAATCCGGTGATAATTTTCAAATCTTCACTTAGGTTCTTAATTAATTCACGATAACCTTCTGCTTGGTCTTCCGGAACCAGCGGGTGCATACCCATAAACTCGGGAAGGCTTAAAGGCAACATTTCTGCGGCTGCATTCAGCTTCATTGTACATGAACCGAGGGAAATCATGGATTGTGCAAGAGAAATATCTTTGCGGTCCAGACGTTTGATGTAACGCATCATCTCTGTTTCCGTGTGATACTTGCTGAATACTTCATGTGTCAGGAAAGGAGTTGTACGTTTTAAATCCTTGTCGATGTTGCTTCTTTCCGGAATGTCGTCTACTTTTTGGTAATCTTTTCCGGCGGCAATGGCAAAAATCGAGAGCAACACATTGGCAGCTGCCACATCTGTTGTTTCGTCAATGCTGAAACCAACATTGCCATTTTCATAATAGCGCAGATTAACTTCTTTGGTAAGTGCTATCGTGCGGATTTGCTGTGCCGAAACGTGTTCGGGCAATTCGAAACGTAAGGTGTCAAAGTATTGAGCGTTGACTTGTGTATATCCGCATTTCTTTAATTGCTTTTCAAGAAATACAGTAATGCTGTGTATACGTGATGCAATTGTAGTGATACCCTCCTGACCGTGATAAACGGCGTAAAAGCCTGCCATAGTAGCTAATAATGCTTGTGCGGTACAGATATTTGAAGTTGCTTTTTCCCGTTTGATATGTTGTTCACGTGTCTGTAAAGCCATTCGGTAGCAGAGTTTGCCATATTTGTCTTTAGACCATCCGATGATTCGTCCCGGCATATTCCGTTTGTATTCGTCTTTGGTAGCAAAGAAAGCAGCCGATGGACCGCCATAGAACATTGGGGTACCCAAGCGTTGTGTGGTTCCGAATACAATATCTGCTCCCCATTCTCCCGGAGGAGTTAGCAGGGCGAGACTTAAAATATCAGCGGCAACAGCTACTTTGCAGTCTGCGGCATGTGCTTTTTCGGTAAATTCAGAATAGTCCTCTACGTTTCCATGTGAGTTCGGATATTGCAGAATACAGGCAAACACTTCCGGTGAAGGTTCAAAATCTTTATATTTACCTACACGTAGTTCGATGCCTTGAGGTACGGCACGTGTAGTCATGACAGCTAATGTCTGCGGAAAAATATTCTCGTCTACGAAGACTACGTTCGCATTGGCTTTCTGTTGCGCGCGGGAGCGTAAGGCATACATCATGCTTACGGCTTCGGCGGCGGCAGTTGCTTCGTCCAGAAGTGAGCAGTTGGCGAGTGGCATGGCAGTAAGATCACATACGGCTGTCTGGAAATTCATCAATGCTTCCAGACGTCCTTGCGATACCTCTGTCTGGTACGGAGTGTAAGAAGTATACCATACTGGGTTTTCGAATACATTCCGCTGGATAACGGCCGGAGTGATCGTGTTGTACCATCCCAAACCGATATATGTGGTATATAGTTTGTTTTTAGCTGCCAGTTCAGCGATGTGTTTTCCAAATTCGTATTCCGTCAGCGGACTAGTCAATGCAAGCGGCTCTTTCAGCCGTATATTGGCGGGAATTGTCTGATTAATCAGTTCGTCCAGTGAGTTCACGCCAATTTTGCGGAGCATTATGGCTGTATCTTGTTCATTGATGCCGATGTGACGGCTAGCTAACAAATCGGTTTTCATAATAATCAAGTATTAAAGTATCGAGTATGAAGTATCAAGTATTAAGTATTACTGTAGTTAATGGGCGATTTGCCTTGTTAATACCTAATACTTGATGCTTGATACTTATTTTTTATTATCTAAAAAATGGGTTTTCAGCTTTTTCCATTCCGATAGTCGTGGGAGCGCCGTGTCCCGGATAAACGACTGTTTCGTTGGGAAGAACAAATAAACGGCTGCAAATATGCTCTATCAGTTCATCGAAGTTGCCTCCTGTGAGATCAGCACGGCCGATGCTGCCTTGGAACAGGACGTCACCGGAGAACATGCAGTTGTCTTCTTTGCAATAGTACACCAAGCTGCCGGGTGAATGTCCGGGCACGTGTATTGCTTCCAGTTTGGTATGTCCGAAAGTGATGATATCTCCGTCATGCAGGTATTTGCCCAGTGGTACAGGTTCTTCCTGCAACTGAAAACCAAACATTCTGCTTTGTTTCGGTGCTTCGTCAATCCAGTACTCGTCTGCTTTGTTTGCTTCTGCCGATAACCCGAATTCTTTCAGCATGAACGGATTTCCGAAGATATGATCCAGGTGTAAATGAGTATTCAGCAGATGCTTTACATTCAGTTCATTGGTAAGAATGAACTTTTTCAGTGCCTGCTTTTCTTCTTCATAGAAACAGCCCGGATCAATTACGACTGCTTCTTTAGTGTCATCCCATAATACGTAGCAATTTACGGGAAACATATTAAATTCAAATCTTTTTATTTTCATGGTTTCTCTATGATTTATCATCTATCAGAACATATAGTCTTGTTTAAATCGGAACATATACCACTTTTTTTGTTTTAAAGAACTCTTCCTCGAAGTTGTCGCTCAAGCTATGAATGACCGTTTTATGTTTGAACGGCATTGTTTCATGCTCCAGTTCACCGCCTTTGAGACAGATAAGTCCGTTGGGCAATGCATTCTGTTGTTTCGAAGAGATATTCTTTTTAATAATCTTAATCAAATCCGCCAAAGGCATTACGGCACGGCTGACAACAAAGTCGAACGTTCGTTTCTCCTCTTCTGCACGGGCATGGCGGAAAGTCACATTTTTCAGTCCGATGGCATTTGCCACTTCGGTTGCTACACGTACTTTCTTGCCGATACTGTCTACGAGGTGGAATTTTACCTCGGGAAACAGGATTGCTAAAGGAATGCCGGGAAAACCTCCCCCTGTACCCAAGTCCATGATGCTGGTTCCGGGGCGGAATTGGATGACTTTGGCAATGCCTAATGAATGGAGCACGTGATGCTCATATAAATTCTCAATGTCCTTGCGGGAGATAACGTTGATTTTTGAATTCCAGTCAGTGTAGAGGTCGTATAGAGCTGCAAATTGTTTGCGCTGCTCTTCCGTCAGATCAGGAAAATATTTCAGTATGATTTCCACTGTTTGAATTTTGAATTATAAGTTTTGAATGATAGATGTGGATGAATATCCTATTCTATCACATGGAAGTGATAACAACAGGATATTCATTGGTGTTCAGCTTTTTATGATTTTTAATTTTTTAGCTCTCCCAGAATCGGGTTACTGCCTAATAGATGTTCCATCATAGCAAATGGGATTGTTACCTTTACAGGTCCCATAGAATAAGGAGTGATATCGTATACATTATAATAGAAGGTGATTCCTTCTTTGCTTAGATAGAAATTTTCTGTCGGAGCGATGTCCCCGGTGGAAGCATATCCCATATCTTCCAATGCTTCGTGAGTGGTCACTTTGTTATCTGCCATGAGCTGATTCCAGATCAGGTCGGTCAATGCGTCTTTGTAGTCTCCGACAAAAATATCATCGAGGCGGAGCGGACGCATCAGGGTGAGGTCCATATTTAAATAAGTTGCCATGTAAATTCCATGTGCACCTCCGGTATATTCGTTGTAGTCGATACGATATACAAGCAGGTCTTTATCATACAGTTGCACGTGACTCTCTATACCTTTATAATAAGAATACCAAGCCCCGATGGAAGATTCGTCTTCCTTGTCTTTCTCGTCCTCGGCATACATCGGTTCGAGGTCGCGGCGGTATTCGCTGATATAGTTCTCGGTATATTGCTTTACAACTTCTTCCGGCTTTTCGCCGATGTATTTATCACCGAAGCAGGCCGAAATGAAATAAGAATTCAAACTGTCTTTCAGCATATCATCCGATGATTTTACCGGATAGGCAAAATTAATAATAATATTGCAGGCCGGTTTGGCTGTATCACTGAAGAGGTGTGCTGTCTCATTCACTTGAATGCTATCAAACTGTAACGCACCTGTGTTTTTGTTCATCTTGTCATGACAAGAAAACAAAAAGCCGCTAACCGAAAGAATAATTGCAAGCAGACTGACATATTGTTTTTTCATACCCGTTTTTTCTATAAATTCAACATTTGTTTTATCATTCACTATTGACAAATATAGATGAAATTCGTGAATCGGGCTAATAAAAACAGAAAAAAATGCAGCTATTTATCCCCAAAAATGGGATTGGCGGATATTATCCGCCAATCAATGCTTGCAAACTTTAGTGATATCTACTGTGAATCCATCTTCAGCAGGCATAAATTTCCCTTTCATTTTCAGAAATTCGATAAGGGTATCTACGTCCATGTCTTCTGCCGAGCAGGTATAAAAACGTTGCTGTGGGCCAAACTTCTTAATGATTGCTTCCCGCAATGATGATTCCGAGTAGCTGTTTCCTTCCATCATGTGGAGGACTTCATGAGCATGTAATTGTTCCATAATCATTTTTTTCTGCAAAGATAGGGCAGAGATTTCTTAGAAACTGTAACATATGTGACAAAACTGCATATTATTCATTGGAAGTTAAAAACAACCATTTCGCTATGCGTTCCTATTCTGAAAGGCGGCCCCCAAAGAGACAATCCGGAAGACACGTACACGTGGCTGTTTCCCCATTGACGGTAGCCGTGACTTTGCTCGAATATATAATCAGTCACCCAATTAATAGGCCATACTTGTCCGTGATGTGTATGTCCGCTGAATTGCAAGTCGATGCCGGCCGCTTCTGTTTCTTTCAGCTTGAAGGGTTGATGATCCAGCAAGATGATAGGTTTGTTTTTATCGATATTCGCCATCAGTTCTTGCAGGGAACGGCGTTTGCGGTTGTGATGGTCATCGCGGCCTATCAGCTGTATACCGTTGGGGAGTGTCACTACTGAATCACGCAAAAGTTGTATTTGAGTATTCTTTATATACCGGATACTTTCATCGATTCCACTAATGTATTCGTGATTACCAAGAACCATGTAGATGCCCATAGGAGCTTTCAACTCGGCCAGTTCTTCCGCCATATTCTCTGTATAAAGAGGTACAACACTGTTATCAATCAAGTCGCCACTAATCAGTATCAAGTCGGGATGCTGTGCATTTATCATTTCCACATACTTCTTCAGTGAGGCTTTTCCTGTGCCGTTTCCCAGATGAACATCGCTTATCGCGACGATTTTAACTGCGTGAGAAGTATCTTCATTTTGTTTATTAGTTAAAATACTGACAACATTAGTTTCTGGATGATAATAGTTGTACACCCCATATCCCAGCAATCCCAATGTGAACGCAAAAGATAGATAAAACCGATATTTGCAGACCACCTTGAATAATTTCAATATATCAAACAATAGCAGGAACAATGCCATGTATAGGGTAAATATCAGCCAACTTGTTCCAATGATGTACATCGAATGGGAGATAAAAACAGGCATTTCCAGGTTACGGGCTAGCATCGTGCCGAAGAAAGATAGGGCACATGTCCAAAATAAAACGGTTAAGAGTATTTTTACTCCAAGCGGTTTTACTTTCAGAGCCTGTGTCGCTCTGATAAATATATAGGTATTCCCTGCCAGATAAAGAGTGATAATGAGGAGTAGATATGTAAGCATAGCGTTTACTTAAAAAAAACAGTGAATTTATTCGTGGCAAAGATAGGTTTTATTGTTGAGTAAAAAGAGTTAATAGTGCTGATATGACCCTAAAATAGCCAAATAATAAACGGGAAATATGTCTGCAATGAATTGGTATTCAATATACTGGTGATGGAATACGAGGTTATCGGGAGAATAACCGGTAAGAAATGCATGTATATCTATAGTTTTGAATGAGGATTGAATCTTAATTACGAAAATAGATAGGAAAATTTGTTTTTATTCTTATCTTTGTCCTCTGAAATGAAAAGACTAGCCTACATAACAGCACTAATCCTTTCTCTCCTGATTATCTATTCAGGAGGCGGAGTCTCTATTGTGCGTTATTGCTGTGCCCGTTGTGAGACAGTGCAGAGCTGCTGTGATACAGGCTGTCCGAAGTGTAAAAAGTCTCATACTTGCGATTCAAAGAAAAACTGCAAAGAAAAAGGTTGTACGGCTACGATTTATAAGCTCGACCTGATGAAACATACTACTGAACTGACCGTATCAGTTTTGGCAGTCGATCTTTTATGTGAGCATTTCTGCTATCTGTTGACTCCGACCTATGCGGATAAACCGGTAGAATATGATAGTCTGACCTCTCCGCCACCTCTCTGCTCGAGGCAGATGCTGGCGTTATATTCCACTTACATTATTTAGCCACTATTTCTTTCTTGTTTAATCCTTTGCTTTCAATAGAACATGAAAGTAAAGCAACACTGAATGCAACTAAGTTGCATGAGAAATGAATTAATTTTGTATCTCGAAAGTAACTTTAGAAAGAATGAAATATATGATAATAGGACTGTTCCTGTTATTTGCCGGCAATATATATGCGCAAGTACGGGGAACAGTGAAAGATAGTACCGGGGAGGCTATTCCGGGTGCCAATGTGTTCTGGATGAATACAGGACAAGGAGTGACAACCAAAGAGGATGGTAGTTTTTCTATCACTAAACCTTCCAAAAGCCACATGCTGATTGTCAGCTTTATCGGTTTTCAGAACGACACGATTCATGTGAGCAGTAAAAATCAACAACTGGATATTGTGCTTCGTGATGGAGTGGAGCTGAATGAAGTGAATATTGTCACTCGTAAACTGGGAACGATGAAATTGCGCAGTAGCGTGATGAACGAAGACATGATAAGCAGTGCCGAATTGAGTAGAGCCGCTTGTTGTAACCTGGGTGAAAGTTTTGTGACGAACCCTTCAGTAGATGTGAGTTATTCCGATGCGGCAACAGGAGCCAAACAAATTAAATTGTTGGGGCTGTCCGGCACTTATGTGCAGATGTTGACGGAAAACATTCCGAATTATCGGGGAGCCGCCGCTCCTTATGGATTGGGATATGTCCCCGGTCCGTGGATGCAGAGCATACAGGTTTCCAAAGGAACATCTTCGGTGAAGAATGGTTATGAAGCCATCACAGGGCAGATAAACGTAGAAATTAAGAAACCACAGTTGCCGGAAGCCGATTGGGTGTCTGCCAATCTTTTTGCAAGCACTACCAACCGATATGAAGCCAATGCGGACGCTACATTGAAACTTTCCAAACGATGGAGCACTTCTCTGCTGGCACATTACGAAAATGAGACCAAGGCGCATGATGGCAACGATGACGGATTTGTGGATATTCCGCAGGTAGAACAGTATAATGTGTGGAACCGGTGGGCATACATGGGCGACCATTATGTTTTCCAGGCAGGTATCAAAGCCCTTTCTGAAACACGTATCAGCGGACAGGCCAATCACGGAGGGACAATGCACTCCGGTGACCTGTATAAAGTAGGGATCGATACGGAGCGCTATGAATTCTTCACCAAGAATGCCTATATCTTTAATAAGGAGAAGAATACGAACCTGGCTTTGATTCTTTCCACCACTTTACACAATCAGGATGCTACGTATGGACGCAAACTGTATAATGTGGATCAAACCAACGTCTATGCTTCGTTGATGTTTGAAACGGAATTTAATCCGCAAAATAGTTTCTCCGCTGGATTGAGCTTCAATTATGACGCTTATGACCAACATTACCGTTTGGAAAATACGACGGACAATCCTCTCAAAGCCTTTGAAAAGGAAGCTGTTCCCGGTGCTTACGTGCAATATACGTTGAACCTGAATGATAAATGGATGGTAATGGCCGGTCTGCGTGGTGATTACAGTAACGAACATGGTTTCTTCGTGACTCCGCGTGCGCATCTTAAGTACAATCCGAATGATTATGTGAATTTCCGTCTTTCTGCCGGAAAAGGGTACCGTACCAATCATGTGTTGGCAGAAAACAACTACCTGCTTTCCAGCAGTCGTAAGGTGGAAATAGCAAAGAACCTGGGTATGGAAGAAGCATGGAACTACGGTGCCAGCGTCTCTACTTATATCCCTATATTCGGCAAAACGCTGAATGTGAATGCAGAATACTATTATACGGATTTTCTGAAACAAGTGATAGTGGATATGGATAGCAACCCCCATGAAGTAGCTTTCTACAATTTGGATGGACGCTCTTATTCGCATGTGTTCCAAGTGGAAGCAAGTTATCCTTTCTTCAAAGGATTCACTCTGACAGGTGCTTACCGGCTCACGGATGCAAAAACGACCTACAAAGGTGAACGAATGGAGAAACCGCTGACCAGCAAATATAAAGGACTACTTACGGCTTCTTACCAAACTCCGCTGGGAATATGGCAGTTTGACGCTACACTGCAACTGAATGGCGGTGGCAGGATGCCTACTCCTTATGAGTTGGGAGGCGGACAGTTGTCTTGGGAACGTCGTTATGGCAGTTTTGAACAGTTGAGTTTACAGGTGACCCGTTACTTCCGTCGTTGGTCTATCTACCTAGGAGGCGAGAACCTGACAAATTTCAAACAAAAGAATCCGATTATCGATGCGGCAAATCCCTGGGGGAACAACTTTGATTCTACCATGATTTGGGGACCGGTGCACGGAGCAAAAGGATATATCGGAATACGTTTTAACTTAGCTAGAAATAGTGAGTAAAAGCAGGAAATAGCGAATGAAAGAAACGATTGCATAATAAAGAATATTAATTTTAAACTGATAAGAAAAATGAGAACAAAAAGATGGATGGCCACTTGCGTGGTGGCTCTTTTGAGTGTAACAGCTGTATTGGCAAAAGATATTCGTGTTGTTGTATTTAAAGTGTCGCAGATGCACTGTGAGAAATGCGAAAAGAAAGTAAAGGACAATATGCGTTTTGAGAAAGGGCTGAAGGATATTTCGACCGAAGTAAAAACGAAAATGGTAACCATTACGTATGACGCTGAAAAAACGAATGTAAAGAAGTTGCAGGCAGGGTTTAATAAGTTCAGTTATGAAGCCGAATTTGTAAAAGAAACAAAGAAAGACGGTCAGAAGGCTGATAAGAAGTAATTGAACAAATACCTGTATTAGCTTGTTTCTATAAACAAACAAGGGTTCTTCCCCAACTTCTTTTCGAGAGGAGGGGAAGGCCGTAAACAATAATTATATGGGTAACACAACAAAAAAGGCATTTCCTGTGCTTAATATGCATTGTGCAGGATGTGCCAATAATGTAGAAAAAACAGTAAAAAAATTGCCGGGAGTCATTGAGGCTTCCGTTAATTTTGCTACCAATACATTGACCGTTTCTTATGAGAAAGAGCAGCTGACTCCCGGAGAGATTCGTGCGGCTGTGCTTGCGGCAGGTTATGATCTGATTGTGGAAGAAGCCCACAAAGAAGAACGCCGGGAAGAGGAACAGCATAAGCGTTACACTCGTTTGAAATGGAAGGTAATTGGAGCGTGGATTTTGGTAGTACCATTGTTGGTATATTCCATGATACTGATGCATGTGCCATACTCTAATGAGATTCAAATGGTACTTGCTATCCCTGTTATGGTCTTTTTCGGAGGTGGTTTCTTCACCGGAGCCTGGAAACAGGCTAAATTAGGACGGAGTAATATGGATACTTTGGTTGCGCTTAGTACTTCCATTGCTTTTCTGTTCAGTCTGTTCAACACTTTCTTCCCCGAATTTTGGTATGACCGCGGATTGGAACCGCATGTCTATTATGAGGCTTCTGCGGTGATTATCGCTTTCGTTCTTACCGGAAAGTTGATGGAGGAACGTGCCAAAGGAAATACCTCAACAGCCATTCGTAAGTTGATGGGAATGCAGCCTAAAGCGGCTCGTGTTCTGCGCAATGGAGTGGAGGAGGAGATCTTGATTGAAAAACTCCAGGTAGGTGATTTGGTGGTTGTACGTCCGGGAGAGCAAATACCTGTGGACGGTCAGCTTTCCGAAGGCGACTCGTATGTCGATGAGAGTATGATTAGCGGTGAACCGGTTCCGGTAGAAAAGAAGAAAGGTGATAAAGTATTGGCAGGAACGATTAACCAGCGTGGCTCATTTATCATTCGTGCCGCACAGGTAGGCAGCGAAACCGTGCTTGCCCGTATTATCGCTATGGTGCAGGAAGCACAGGGCAGCAAAGCTCCCGTGCAACGCATTGTCGATCGTATTACGGGGATTTTTGTACCTGTCGTATTGGGCATTGCCATTCTGACATTTGTATTATGGGTTACCATTGGTGGTAGTGAATATATCTCTTATGGTATTTTGTCGGCTGTTTCTGTTCTTGTCATTGCTTGTCCATGTGCTTTGGGGCTTGCTACACCTACTGCGTTGATGGTGGGTATAGGTAAAGCTGCCAGCCAGCATATCCTGATTAAAGATGCAGTGGCTTTGGAACAAATGCGCAAAGTAGATGTCGTTGTTCTGGATAAAACGGGAACACTGACTGAAGGACATCCTACAGCTACCGGATGGTTATGGGCGCAGTCGCAGGAACCACATTTCAAAGATGTGCTTTTAGCTGCGGAAATGAAATCGGAGCATCCGCTTGCCGGCGCTATTGTCTCTGCGCTTCAGGACGAAGAAAAAATAAAACCTGCCGCGTTGGATAGCTTTGAAAGCATTACGGGAAAAGGAATTAAAGCCTCGTATGAGGGACATACTTATTGGGTAGGCAGTCATAAACTCCTGAAAGATTTCAGTGCGACAGTAAGCGATGTGATGGCTGAAATGCTGGTTCACTATGAATCGGACGGTAACGGCATCATTTACTTTGGACGTGAAAACGAGTTGTTGGCTATCATTGCTGTTTCCGACCCGATAAAGGCTACTTCTGCCGAAGCGGTGAAGGAACTGAAACGCCAAGGGATTGACATCTGTATGCTGACGGGTGACGGGCAACGGACTGCATTAGCCGTTTCTTCCCGTTTAGGAATCGAACGTTTTGTTGCCGACGCTCTACCGGACGATAAGGCCGAATTTGTACGTGAGCTTCAAATGCAGGGAAAGAAGGTTGCAATGGTGGGCGATGGTATCAATGATTCGCAGGCACTGGCATTGGCTGACGTCAGCATTGCTATGGGAAAAGGAACTGATATTGCTATGGACGTGGCTATGGTGACTTTGATGACATCGGACTTGTTGCTGCTTCCTAAAGCCTTCCAGTTGTCAAAGCAGACGGTCAAACTGATTCATCAGAATCTTTTCTGGGCGTTTATTTATAACCTGATCGGTATTCCTATTGCTGCCGGTATCTTGTTCCCGCTGAATGGTTTGTTATTGAATCCGATGCTGGCAAGTGCCGCAATGGCGTTCTCCAGTGTGAGCGTAGTGCTCAATTCGTTGAGCTTGGGACGAAAATGAGAAATGAACTATAAAAGACAGGAACCTGTAAGCTGTAAACGATGAATGGCAAGCTGTTATTTATGAACAGCGAATGTAAATAATAGACGGTGAATACTTTGCGGATAATACGCAATTTATTCACCGTTCATTGTTTTACAACTCACCATTTATGTTTTCTATCGTTCTTCGTGAAAATTATCTGTTTCTAAAGTCCAATGGTGTCATTCCTACATATCTTCTGAAATATTTGCCAAAGAAAGAGGCACTGGGGAAGTTTAGAGAATATGCTATCTCTTGGATAGTCATATTGGTACCTTTCAGTTTGGCTTTAGCATCCATGATAACGATATAAGCAATGGTATCCAAAACACTTTTACCTGTCACTTGTCTCACAGTCGTGCTTAGATGTTGAAGAGATATACCTAATTTATCTGCGTAGAACTGTGCACGACGTTCATTTTTATAATTCTCGGTGATGGCTTGAATCAGTTCCCGGCAGATTTCCTTTTTGCGGTTCGAACTGCTATTTTCGCCCGGAAATTTATGATATATCAGTCGTATGCTTGTCAGGATAGTCTGAAGAGACAATTCGACCAATTCAGAATCCATTTCGAAGTTCTCATTGCAACTGGCCCGTGATAATAGAGCAAAATAGTCTTTCAGATAACTGGATACTTCTTCATTAAGAGGAACTACCGGCTGTTCTATCAGTTTGGGATATGCGTTACCAATATTCTTCATGAGATTGATCCGTCCGGCACAATGAGCAGAGAAGCCAGCAAAACAAAGGCATACTTTTTCTGTTCTCTCCCGAAACTGAATGATTGTTCCCGGTAATAATGTTATTAAGTCATTGGGGTGAATTTCGTAATCAAGCAGATTGATGGAGGCTTTCATCGAACCTTCGGTACAGATGGCAACAATACATGCTTGCAACCGACAAGATTGCTTGTAAATATTGAGAATGTCTTCTGTTACATTCGTCCATACTAATACTTCGGTAGGCAAGTCTACCTGTGGAAAGTCCATTTTCATAGTTGTGTGTGTTATATTAGGCCAACAAATGTACGCATTTTCTTTTTATTTCTTACCTTTGTTTTTATGAAAACATTTTTTATTGATTGGAATTTGATACCATACGCCGAAGCATGGCAACGGCAAACAGAATGGTTTGATAACATTGTCCGGGCAAAAGTTCAGGGCGAGAGTTATGAAAACCGTATTGTGATGTGCGAACATCCCCATGTTTATACATTAGGACGTAGCGGGAAAGAAAATAATATGTTGTTGAGTGATGAACAACTGAAAGCAATTGATGCCACCCTTTATCATATTGATCGAGGAGGGGACATTACTTATCATGGTCCGGGACAACTGGTGTGCTATCCGATATTAAACCTGGAAGAATTTCAGTTAGGATTGAAAGAGTACGTTCATCTGTTGGAAGAAGCGGTGATTCGGGTATGTGCTTCTTATGGCATTGAAGCCGGACGTTTGGAGAAAGCGACAGGTGTCTGGTTGGAAGGTGATACGCCTCGTGCGCGTAAGATTTGTGCTATCGGAGTGAGAAGCAGCCATTATGTCACGATGCATGGACTGGCTCTGAATGTGAATACCGATTTACGTTATTTCAGTTATATCCACCCTTGCGGATTTATAGATAAAGGCGTCACTTCTCTTCGTCAGGAATTAAAGCACGATGTGCCGATGGACGAAGTGAAGCAACGCCTCGAAGAGGAGCTTAGAAAACTATTCCAACTCCCAGTTGCCAGGTGCGGCGCATAAAGCAATCTTTATCAGCCAAGGCGTATGAGAAGTCTGCACGTATCGGCCAGAAGTTTATTCCGCAGCCTAGAGTGCCGTAGTTGCCTACTCCTTTGTCTTTGTCTCCGAAATGATATCCCGCACGGACAACACCATATTTCAGGAAATTATATTCGGCTCCTATGCCAGCCTGGAGATGACGGATTTCAGAGGGGAGCAGATAGTTGAAGTCGAGAGCCACCTGCAAACGGTTTTCTATGCTGAATGGCAGGTCGATTGTACCTCCCAATCCTAATCTGGCGGGTAACTTTTGTCCGTCTAGCTTTTTGCCTAAGTTGGCAGCTTGGAAACCAATGCTCCAGGAAGCCATTTCGTCCAATAGAGCCATATTGCGATAGTAGGTCGCGCCGAAGTCCAGACAAACGCTATTCTTGCTGTCTGCACCTTCTGCGGCTTTGGCTTGCAGGTATCTGAATGTTAGTGAAAGAGACAGATTTTGGGCTACATTTCTGAAATAAGCAGCTTCTAAGTCCCATGCGTGAGGACGGTAATCGAGCACCTTGGGATCTTTGAAATGCCGGAAGCCTACAGCAAATCCATGTATGCCTTCCCTTCCGATCCGGTAGAAAAGAGAGGCGCTATGTAGCGCATAATCTTGGTTGATCTTAGCGTATGAATAACTCGCACCCATCACTTCTTGTGAGAAAGCGATGGTAGAAGCATTATGAAAAATAGCTGTACTACCGTTGTCGGTGGTAGCTAATCCTGTACCTGCCATACCTGCCGATTGGGCGTCCGGAGTAAGTTCCAGAAAATAGGCGCTTGCCATTTCTTGTGCTCCCAGCAAAGTGGGGAATAAGCACGAGGCGAGAAGGAAATGTTTTACTCGTTTCATAATCAGTTATTTTTAGAGTGAGACATCCGGACAACACGTATGCCTGTCCACGATTTATTGTTGTTTAGCATGTGATTGAGAGGTTCGTCGCTGACAACTACTTTTCCCAATGTAGAAGAAGCGTGCAGCAGGTGCAGTTTTCCCTCTTTATATTCTGCTATTCCTACATGAGCAATGTCCAGTCCGGGCATTTTCGTTGTAATAGCAATAATGTCTCCATTCATGATCCAGGGCAATCCGGCTTCCGGCAGTTCGCTTTTCGGCAACCAATGTACGACTTTTCCGGAGATTGCTTTTTCATATTCGGCCATTTGTCGTACATTTTCCGGCGAATCAGCCAATTTTTTATATTGCTTGGGATGGGTAGACATATATGAAAGAGAGATTTTCTGGGTATGTGCACTGTTTTTGGCAGTAATGTCGGTGAGGAATCCGTGGCGGATTCCGTTCTCAATCCATTCGGAAGTATAATGCAACCGGGAAGGATATTTGTTGATGATGCCGTCCCGATAACGTATTTTTTGCAGATTGTCGGCAAAGGAAGAACCGAGTGCCTGTGCCAACGTGTATTCTACGAAAGTGAGGCAATCTACGGCATCAGTCCGGATCACTAATGATTCTTCTCCGTCTTGATCTAATGTGTTAGCCACGTATTTAGTTCCCAGGTAAGATTTTCCGATTCGTAACATAGGTTCGGGGTTTTCCGGGAATACAACGCCGTCGCGCAACCATTTCTCCAATTCCTGTGTCCATTGTTGCTTATATTTAAAATGATCCTGAAATCCCCAGCCATGTCCTCCGGTAGGATAAACATGGAGAGTTGCCGGAACTTTGTTTTTTTGTAAAGCGAGGTAATAATTCACTCCGTGATAAGGTGCTACGGAAGGATCGTCGGAGGTAAGAGCGATAAATGCTTGTGGAGTATCGGGCGTTACTTGCAATTCGGCAGAAAACTTCTGTATTTGTTCCATTGTTGGATTTTTGCCTAGCAATGCAGCTCTTGTATTTCCACGGGTGACTTGCATCATCGTAACCACCGGATAAAGCAATATCTGAAAGTCCGGACGTGTTTCCGAATTATAATGAGTGGCGAGTGTAGCAGTTAAATGCCCTCCCGCAGAGGCTCCCATTAATCCTACCTTGTAAGGATTGACATTCCATTCTTTGGCATGTTGGCGTACCATGCGAATGGCTTGTTCGGCGTCTGATACGGGGACTTCCCAATGGCCGTTCGGCATCCGGTATTTTAATACCATATAGGTAATACCTTGTCCGCAGAACCAAGGAGCCATATCATACCCCTCTCCATCCATACCCAGTCCACGATACCCGCCTCCGGGGCACATGATAATAGCCATTCCATTCGGCTTTTCCGGATGGTAGACCGTCAGGGTGGGATGCGTGACATTCGTGACAAAATGAGGGCGCGTTTCCTGCTCTTCTCCGGTTAGTCCGCTGGAGTTGGGAGCACCGTCGGGCCACAAAGGCAGCTCGACGGGCTGCTGCGCAAATGATATGGCAGTTACAAGCGATACTATAATGGATAATAGTCTCCTCATAATTATTTATTTAACTTTCATTGAAGCCTTTATAAAGTAAAGAATCAATAAGGCATACGCTCCTAATGCCAACACTTCTGACCAAGTATTGTTCAACCATGCCTCATTAACCAGATTGATTCCACCAAAGCGCATCGCGGCACTGATTACTCCCATCAATGCACCTCCGGCAATGAAACCGGATGCCAGTAAGGTTCCTTTTTCACCTCTTTCCGTATTCAGAGATGCATCTTTGCTACGTGTTGTAACAAACCAATTCACTGCTCCACCCACTACCAGCGGCACATTCAGTTCCAATGGAATAAACATACCCAATGCGAAAGCTAATGCAGGAATTTTACAAAGAGTCAGAATAATTGCTAAGACAGCCCCAATGCCATATAACAACCAGGGTGCACCTACACCACTCATCAGTGGTTCGATCACGGCTGCCATCGCATTTGCTTGCGGAGCAGCCAGTGCGCCACTTGTAAATCCGTATGTCTTATTCAGGATAATCATTACACCGCCTACTGTTGCAGCCGATACGATTGTTCCCAAGAACTTCCATGTTTCCTGTTTGGCAGGCGTACTTCCGAGCCAGTAACCAATTTTCAAGTCGGTGATAAAACCTCCTGCCATCGACAGCGCGGTACATACTACGCCACCCATTACCAATGCGGCAACCATGCCCGAAGGACCTTTCAGTCCGACAGCTACCATCACTACGGAAGCTAAAATCAGCGTCATCAATGTCATTCCCGAAACCGGATTAGTACCAACAATCGCAATGGCATTAGCTGCTACTGTGGTGAACAGGAAAGAGATGCCGGCAACCAATACAATGGCTACCAATGTATGCAACAGATTCCCTTGCATGACATCAAGATAGAAGAATAATACGATTAAGATCAGTGTGATGATAGAACCGATAGCGATAATTTTCATAGAAAGATCCCGTTGTGTGCGGATAATGCTTTTCTCTACATTCCCTTTACCGCCCATCTCTTTGGCTGCCAGCCCGACAGCACTCTTGATGATGCTCCAGGAACGGATAATACCGATCACACCTGCCATAGCGATACCGCCGATACCGATGCTCTTGGCATAATATTTGAATATTTCTTCCGGACTCATCATACCTACGGTAGAGGTAACTTCCGGATTCCAGGCATTCAGTACACTGTCACCCCAGATAGCAGACATTCCCGGAATGATAATCCACCACACAGCCAATGAACCGGCACAAATGATGGAAGCATATTTCAGTCCGACGATATATCCCAAACCAAGCACAGCAGCACCGGTGTTTACCTTGAATACCAATTTTGCCTTTTCTGCCAGCATTTCTCCGGCACTGCAAACACGGGTAGTAAAATTCTCGTTCCACCATCCGAATGTCGCTACGATGAAGTCATATAATCCGCCGATCATACCTGCCATCAATAACGGTTTGGCCTGACTGCCGCCTTTTTCGCCGGAGATCAACACCTGTGTAGTAGCTGTTGCTTCCGGGAAAGGATATTTTCCATGCATGTCGCTGACGAAGTATTTACGGAAAGGAATCAGGAATAGAATACCTAATACGCCACCCAATAAAGAGCTGATGAATACCTGCATGAAGGTAACCGTCATCTCGGGATATTTAGCTTGGAGAATATAAAGAGCGGGGAGGGTGAAGATCGCTCCGGCAACGATTACTCCGGAACAAGCTCCGATAGACTGGATAATCACATTTTCTCCCAACGCATTTTTTCTTTTGGCAGCTCCGGAAACTCCTACGGCAATGATCGCAATTGGAATAGCTGCTTCAAATACCTGTCCGACCTTCAACCCCAGATAGGCTGCGGCAGCCGAAAAAAGGATTGCCATGGCAATACCCCATGCTACTGACCAGATATTAACTTCCGGATAATTTTTAGAGGGACCCATCAACGGGTTGTACACTTCCCCAGGTTTCAACTCTCTGAACGCATTCTCGGGTAACCCGGTGAATTTGTCTTCTTCTTGTTTCATAGTTTTTATAATTTGCTAATGTGTTAATTTACATTTCCGTCCTCAAAGTAAACAAAAAAAAAGGAGAACCGAAAGATTCTCCTTTATGTAATAGTCTATTTTTTCCTACTTTGTATCTTTTGCTGTCATATCGCCTTCGATATACAATCTTACCATCTCTGTTTTGGCGTTGGTACGCAAGGTGATTGATTTTTTGAAATGTCCCGGATATTTGCCTGTTCCGTTATAAGTCACCTTGATTGTTCCTTTTTTGCCCGGCATGATGGGCTCCTTTGTATATTCGGGTACTGTACATCCGCAAGAGGCTACAGCCTGATGGATCACCAGAGGGGCATCGCCGATATTAGTAAAGGTAAATGTGCAACTGACAACCGGGCTGTTTTCAGAAAACTTACCGAAATCGTGAGTTGTTTTGTCAAACTTGATATCTGCATTTGTTTGCGCAAATGCAAAGCTTACACCCATTACTAACAGGGTCATTAAAAAAAGTATCTTTTTCATTTTTCCTTCTCTTTTTGATTACAAACGACAAAGATAATGCTTTTCCCCTAAAATATACTTTATGGAGTGCGAAATAGTATTAAACGATTCTCTTTTGCTATTTTGAGAGCTGGAATCCGAGCATCATTCCATCGTAATTTTCGGCCAGTGAACTAACTGTTTTCAGTGCGGTACTGCTACTTTTGCTACCGATGAAAGCCATTAGTTTCAACAGTTTGTCCGAGTTGAACAGTAACTCCAGTGAGCTGGAACTGCAATTTACTTTAGCGTGCAGATTCAGAAGTTTCAAATACTTCAAATCAACTTGTTTGGTTGAAGCATTGTAGGAGTAAGTGCCTTTCAATGTTTTCTTGCCCACCGTGCTGGTGAAAGTACTGTCGGCATTGAAAGTGAAGCTCATTTGGCCGTCTTTAATACCTATTTTGCTTAATTGTTCGTTCAGCTTATTTTCAGCCATAGTGGCTGCGGCAGCTCCGCCTGCTTTCATTAGTAAGTTATCCGATTCGAACTCTACCGCCGAACCTTTGTAGCTCCATGTTCCGGTCATGTCGATAGATTCGGTGGTTCCGGTGATGGCATTTACTACTTTTGAAATGTTGTCCTTATTTAATAAGTCGGACCATGATTGCGCCTGGCTGTTAGTTGCCGTTAGCATAAATACTGCCATAAAGGCAATAGGTAAAAAACTCTTTTTCATTTTCATTCTTCTTTCATTTAACATTGAGATCCTTGTTTATGTTTTCTATGTAGTTGAGTATATCCATACGTCCTGTGCGGTCTTCCGAGGAAGATACGAAGTGAGGAGGGAGCTCTTCCCATTGTTTGCCCAACTCACGTAAATAGGCATTGATATTCATTTTTAAACGTCCACCTTTTAGCTTGTCGGCTTTGGTAAAGATGATAGAGAAGGGGATACCGTTCTCGCCCAGCCATTCCATAAACTCGAGGTCTATTTTTTGAGGTTCCAGCCGGCTGTCTATCAGGACAAAGAGGTTGGTCATTTGCTCCCGTTCCAAAATATAATCTTCGATTATAGTGCGTATCTGGTCTTTTCCTTTCTGTCCGCGTCGGGCGTAGCCATATCCCGGAAGGTCGACGAGATACCAATTCTTATTGATAAGGAAGTGGTTGATTAACATCGTTTTTCCCGGAGTAGAGGAGGTCATGGCCAGACCTTTACGACTGGTCAACATATTGATAAGACTTGATTTTCCCACATTCGAACGGCCTATAAAGGCATATTCCGGGAAAATGCCGGCCGGGCATTTCTTCACGTCCGTATTGCTAATCACAAATTCAGCACTTGTTATTTCCATTTTCTTGTCATTTATTTCTTTGTAAAATCGTTTATAATAAACTCGCTCATCATTTATAATAAACTATTGCGCAGTTTATAATAAACTCTGCCATTATTTATTATAAACTTCGGAGTACCTGTTTTCATGGTACTTTCAGCGTTTTCCTTTTTTTAGACATACAAATTAACCCCGCAAAGGTAAGCGTTCCATTTAACATTAGCAATTCATAACCGAATTTATATCCGGTTTCTTTTCCAATCCACCAGTTGGCAAGATAGCAGAGCAGTGGTGAAAGGATGGCTATGAGAGGAACCCACCGGTCGTTCGTTTGCCTACGTGTAAAAAGTCCGAAAGCAAACATTCCGAGCAGGGGGCCGTATGTGTAGGAGGCGATGATATATATGGCGTCAATAACGCTCTTATTATTAAGTATTTCTACCAGGCAGATGAAGAATGCCAATAAGACTGATAATGATAAATGCACTTTATCTCTTTTGCGACGTGCCGTTTCTTCTGTGTCTTTTTCCGTATTCAGCAGATCTACGCATACACTGGTTGTCATAGCTGTCAGGGCGGAATCCGAGTTGCTGAAAGCTGCTGCGATAATACCGATTGTAAAAAGTACCAATACGGATTGTCCCAGATAACCTTGGGCTGCAAACATGGGCAGTATATCATCATTCATGGCTGGCAGTTCGAGTTGCATTTGTCCCGCTAGCGCTATCAATAGAATTCCCAAGCATAGAAAAAGGAAATTTAGCGGAATGAATGAGAAACCGTAGCAGTACATGTTTTTTTGTGCTTCCCGGAGGTTCCGGCAAGAAAGATTCTTTTGCATCATATCCTGATCCAGTCCGGTCATTACGATGACGATGAAGATACCGCTGAAGAATTGTTTGAAGAAGTTTTGTCGGGATACCCAGTCGTCAAATACAAAAATACGGCTATGTTCGCTGTTTTGGATTGTTTGCACAATGCCGCTGAAATTAAGGTCTAATCTTTGGATCGTAAAATAGATGATAAAAATCAGAGCGGCAATCAGGCAAAATGTTTGTAAGGTATCTGTCCACACGATGGTCTTTATTCCGCTTTTATGAGTATATATCCATACCAATGCAACCGAACCGACAGCAATCAGCCAAAAGGGAACGTGCATTTCCTGAAATACATACGTATGGAGAATGAGGCATACCAGATAAAGTTTGGCTGCGGTTCCCAACATGCGTGACAGCAGAAAGAAAAAGGAGCCGGTACGATAGGCACGCATCCCGATGCGGGTGCCGAGATATCCGTAGATACTTGTCAGATTCAACTTATAATATAAAGGAAGTAAGATATGGGCTACGGCCATGTATCCGAAGAAAAATCCGAGTACCGTTTGCATATAGGTCATATCCATTCCGCGCACCATTCCCGGTACAGAGACGAAAGTGACTCCGGAGATAGAGGCGCCAATCATTCCAAAAGAGACTATATACCAAGGTGATTGGTTCTCTCCCTTGAAGAACGCTGCATTCGATCCGCCCTTACGTCCGGTGATACGGGCTATTAGTAATAATACCGCGAAGTAGCAAAGAATAGTGACTAGTATCATCATAACAGATGCAAAGGTAGCAATTTTTGTAGGTATTAAAAACAATAATCTGTATCTTTGCAAGGTTTTATCGATAGAACAGCAAATATTATCTATGAACCAACAATATCCTTCTATACTGCTTGAAAAGGCAGTCGGCGAATTTTCCAAACTTCCGGGTATCGGGCGTAAGACGGCTATGAGGCTTGTTCTGCATCTGCTCCGTCAGGATACGGCTACGGTGGAAGCTTTCGGAAATTCTATCATAACGTTGAAACGTGAGGTGAAATACTGCAAAGTGTGTCATAATATATCCGATACTGAAACTTGCCAGATTTGCGCTAATCCGCAACGGGATGCTTCCACTGTCTGTGTGGTGGAAAATATCCGTGATGTAATGGCGGTAGAGGCAACCCAGCAGTATCGCGGGCTTTATCATGTTTTGGGTGGGGTTATTTCTCCAATGGACGGAGTCGGACCGAGTGACCTTCAAATTGAAAGCCTGGTGCAGCGGGTGGCTGAAGGTGGAATCAAAGAAGTTATTCTGGCGTTGAGCACCACGATGGAGGGCGATACTACCAACTTCTATATCTATCGCAAGCTGGATAAACTAGGGGTTAAACTAAGTGTGATAGCTCGTGGCATATCAGTTGGTGATGAACTTGAATATGCCGATGAAGTGACTTTAGGACGCAGCATTGTGAATCGGACGCTTTTTACCGGAACTGTATAATCATTATTAATCATTTAAGAACGAACATGGAAGAACAGATAAGACGAGCTGTCAGAAATTTGAATATCAGTTATGTTTTCTTTTGGGTACTCCCGGCATTTTTGCTTGGGGCAGGAGAGTTTGAACTCTTTCCCGTAGGAGGTTTGGTAGATAACGCACCGGCTATCTACTATTTTGAGACGGTCGGCATTTTGCTCACTGCTTTATGTGTGCCTCTTTCTCTCAAATTATTTAGCTTGGTGCTTAAGAAAAAGATAGATCACATGACTATCACGCTTGCCTTGAAGCGATATGTGCAATGGAACATTGTTCGCTTGGGAGTGCTTGAAGTAGCTATTGTAGTGAACCTTTTGTGTTACTACCTGACGTTGAGCAGTACGGGTAACCTCTGTATGCTGATTGGCCTCACGGCGTCACTTTTCTGCCTGCCCAGTGAGAAGAGATTGCGTAACGAACTTCACATTGCAAAAGAAGAAAAGCTATGAGACAGTCTTTCTTGATGAACGAGCGTATCTATCTTCGTGCGGTAGAACCGGAAGATATGGACATTATGTACGAGATGGAAAATGACCCTTCAATGTGGGATATTAGTAATTTTACGGTTCCTTATTCCCGTTATGTGCTTCGTCAATACATCGAAGGCTCACAGTGCGATGTGTTTGCCGATAAGCAATTGCGGCTGATGATTGTACGCAAATCTGACCAGTGTATACTCGGCACAATTGATATAACAGATTTTGTACCCCTTCATTCGCGGGGAGAAGTAGGGATTGCCGTCCATAAGGATTATCGGCAACGAGGTTATGCTACTGATGCATTGAAATTGCTTTGTGAATATGCTTTTGATTTTCTGTCTTTAAGTCAACTCTATGCACATGTCATGACGGATAATGAAGTATGTGTAAAACTGTTCACCTCTTGTGGTTTCGTTCAATGCGGATTATTAAAAAACTGGTTGCAGGTGGAGGGTTGTTACAAAGATGCATTGCTTCTCCAATGTTTGAATCCTAAGAAATGAGAAATTAATTGAGAGTAGGCACTTGTGGGAAACGTGACCACGTTTCATACTTGCTGCCTAACTTCTCTAAAGCTTTCCGCCACATATCTTTAATATTGTTTTTCATCAGATATGATTTCTCTTCCTCGGACACCAACCAAGTGTTTTCTCTGATTTCGTTGCTCAACTGTTCGCTATCCCAACCGGAATATCCCAAGAAGAAACGAATGCATTCACTGATTTTATTCCCTTGTAATATATATTTCTTTATTTCATCAAAATCTCCATTCAGATAAAGCCCTTTACTGATAGAAATGGATCCGGGGATATCAGATAATGTGTGGAGATAAAATAGGGTATCAGTGGCAATAGGTCCACCTTTGTATAGAGGAATCTCATCCAGGTATTTAAATTCCATGATGATATCGTTAAGGAACAATGGCAGTTGCTTGTTGATAACCAATCCCATACTTCCTTCATCCGTATGATCGACCAGTAAAATTACGGATCTGCCAAACGTTGCGTCACGTAGAAAAGGTTCTGATATTAAAATCCTTCCTCTCGATGGCAACACATTATTCGATTGAATCTTAAATATGTCAGAGTCGATATTCATGCCACTAAAGTAAGAAAAAAAACGGAATAACAATCGTTCTTTCCGTTTTTTTTCATTTTAAGAATGGCTTTTATGAATATCTTATGTCAAATAATCAGGCTATCGGATGATTTTCAGCAAATAGTTTCATTCTTTCATCCAGTTGAGCATATTGGTGGTCTTTAATGAAAGAGGTACACGCGCGCAATCCTTCCTGATGGCTTCCTGTAGTTACTAATGAGATAGCGCTGACTCCGTAGTACATCAATTCTTTCGCCAGTTCGCCACTGGTCATTCCCGGATAACCGATGGTGAAATAAAATCCGTCTGCAATCGGCTCGCCCAGATCGTTGTCATATACCAGATGAAAACCGTGACGGAGGAAGATTTCTTTTAATTTCCGTGCTCTTTCACCGTATATCTTCACTTCGTTAAGGAAATTATATTGTCCTTCGTTGGCAGCTTTCAGCATGGCGGCCATGGCGAACTGTGCAGAATGACTAGTTCCTGAAGAAAGCGCATAAAGCACACGGTGAATGAAAACCGTTCCGAAAGTTCCGCCACCATATCGTTTGGTCAGTCCCGGATAGCTTCGGTGGTATAGTTTATCAGAGATACAACTTACCCCAATACGTTGCCCGGCGTAGCTGAATGCTTTTGAGCCGGAAATCAGCAATACGTAATTGTCCGTATAATGGGCAACTGATGGCTGGAAAGGAGGTTGATACGGTTTACTTAAATCTTGGCGGAAGTCCATGGCAAAATAAGCCAAATCCTCCAGAACAATCACATCATACAGTGTTGCCAATTCACCGATAATCCTCAATTCTTCTTCTTTCAGGCAAATCCAGCTGGGATTATTGGGATTTGAATAAATGATGGCTGATATATTTCCTTTTTTCAGATAGCTTTCCAGTTTCTCTTTCAGTTTTTCTCCGCGGTAGTCATACACATCAAATGTTTCAAACTTTTGCCCCATTACAACCAACTGCTGTTTCTGTACCGGAAACCCTGGATCGATAAACAAAATCGTATCTTTCTTTTCATCACATTGGCTGCAAGTAAGAAATGAAGCGAATGTACCTTGCATGGAACCAGTGACAGGCACACAACCTTCCGGACTTAAATCTACGTTGATGAATGCTTTGATAAAGTTGGATGCCTCTTTCTTTAGTTCCGGCAATCCGTTGATGTCGGGATATAGACTGGCAATGCCATTTTGTAATGCTTCAATTTCCGCTTTCACGCCTACAGCGGAAGGAGGAAGTCCCGGAACACCCATTTCCATTTTGATAAATTCAACTCCCGATGCTGTTTCTGCTTTTGAAGCAATAGCTTTCACTTCACGAATGGTAGCTTTGGAAAAATCGACAATTTGAAACTCATTGATGGTTTCGTCAATCAGATGTCGTTCAATTGGTGTATTTTTCATTCTATTTTCTATTTTATTAGTAGCTGCAAATGTACACGATAATTCTTAATAAACCCACTTTTTCAGAAAAAAGATACTGAAGCTATTGCAGGTTTCAAAAAAATATCTACCTTTGCATCCGCAATCGAGAGAGATGCTAAAGTGAATATTTTGGTGCGTTAGTTCAGTTGGTTAGAATACATGCCTGTCACGCATGGGGTCACGGGTTCGAGTCCCGTACGCACCGCGAAAGTAAATAGCAAATTAAAGCAAAGCTCTGAAATTCAAGGATTTCAGAGCTTTTTCTTTTTCTCTACTTCGGCAAGAAATAGCGTTTTAAAGCAGTTCTCACGTGGCTTATTCGTGGGACTTTTTGAAAATAGTTTTTGCTCCCACGAATTGACGCATTTGTCTTTGATTGTCAGCTTTTTGCGTAGCTGGTTTTTGAGTGTAACAAACTAATTTTGTACCACTTAAAAAACAAAGAATTATGGGAGCAGTGAAAAGAAACACACTAAGCGTATTGTTCATCATCAAGAAAGCGAAACTTCTGAAAAACGGTGAAGCTCCTATTTGTATGCGCATCACCGTAAACAAGCGGGTAGCCGAAGTTATGATTAAACGGAGCATTCCCGTAGATTTATGGAATCAGAAAAAGGAATGTTCCAAAGGAAAAGACCGTGTAGCCACCGAACTGAACCACTATATCAATACGGTTCGTGCCAAAGTATTACAGATACACCGTGAACTGGAAATAGACAACAAACCGATAACAGCCGATATAATAAAGGATTGTTTCTACGGACGAGACAAGGTACAGCGCAGCTTGCTGGAAGTGTATGCAGAGCATAACGAAAAATGCCGTGCCCTGATTGGTAAGGAATATACGGAAAGCACAGTTACCAAGTTTGATACTTCCATAAACCGCCTGAAAGAATATATTCGCAGTAGTTACCACCGTGACGATATAATGTTAGCAGAACTGGACGGGCAGTTTATCCGTGACTTTGATTTTTGGCTGAAAACAGAGAAGTATTGCCAAAACAACTCTGCATTGAAACATTTGAAGAATCTGAAAAAAGTTGTTCGTATTGCTTTGGCTAACGACTGGATAAAGAAAGACCCGTTTTATGGCATCCACTTCAAGCAGGAGGAAGTAAATATAGAATTTCTTTCACGTGAAGAACTGGATATTCTGATGAACAAGGAATTTACTATCAAACGGTTGGAGCAGGTAAGGGATATTTTTGTCTTTTGCTGTTTCACCGCACTTGCTTTCGTGGATGTGCAGCAGTTAAGCCGTGAACACCTGATAAAAGACAACAATGGTGCTTTGTGGATACGCAAGGCACGACAGAAAACCAATCAGATGTGTAATATTCCTGTTTTATCCATTCCTCAAAGGATATTGAGGAAATATGAAGATAATGCAGAGTGCGTAAAAAAAGGTGTGCTTTTGCCTGTAATCAGTAATCAGCGCATGAATGCCTATCTAAAGGAAATCGCTGATTTGTGTGGCATTACCAAGCGCCTAACTACACATGTTGCACGCCATACTGCGGCTACGGTTGTGTTTCTCGCCAATGATGTGTCAAAGGAAAATGTATCTAAGATTTTGGGACATTCCAATATCAGAATGACACAGCATTATGCAAAGGTTTTGGATAGCTCTATTATGCGAGATATGGAAAATGTGGAAAAGAGCTTTTATAAAAAATGATAAATTCTCATTTGGAATATCATTTTTAAACGATTTTTTTGATTATATCTATAATATACCTATCTTTATAAGCGACAAAAAATATGCTCGTGAGATTGTGATTAATAGAATAATAAACTTATAATCGGTTGTAATTATGGTATACTTTACAGACTTTTTTAACATAAATGAAGATGTGTTGAATCAATATGGCGCATTTAACATATCACTAATTAATGATTTACCTCTTTTTATAGACCCTTTTTTATTATATGCAAGCAAAAAAGAAGAATATAAAAAATTACATGAGGGGATTTTAGATTACTTATTGTTTTTAAAAGAAAAGTCTGAAGATGGATATTTGACTGAAGCTGAAATAAAATCATGGTATAAATTTTCAGAAGTAAAACAAAATTGGTTAGGATATAGTATTTCAGGTAATGGGGGAAGTGGACTTGGCTTAAAATTTGGTAAAGCTATGTCTAATAATATGCATGTTGTTTATAGTGATTTAAATAAAGAAATGATAACTCAGACATCACATATGGAAAAAGTAGGTCTATTCCAATTAGGGGTAGGACGGGATAATATCAGTGATTTTTCATGTAATCTTATAAAATCCTATTTATTAGAGTATACCGAAAAATTTGCAAAAAAACATTTGCAAGTCAAACAAACAAAGAAGGTAAACGTTCCAAAAGTATATTTTGACTATGAATTAGAACGGTGGATGTCTAAAGAATTTGTTTTACCTTTTTATAATAATGACTATATTATTTTAACCCCAAAAGATTTGCTGACTAAAGACGAAAATTGGATTAATAGTCATGATTTAAGAGGTCATTTTTTAGAAATTTGTGAAAGTATACCTAATGATCAACTTAGAAGTGAGATTAATAGTTTTTATTTTTCTCGACTCCCATCACCAACAAGAATAAAAGGACGCAATACTCAAAAACAACCAACTCTAAAAGAAATAGCAATTGCGGTCAATCGAACCATACAACAATACCCAGAATTATTAGATTTTTATATAAAACAAAAAGAAGAAAACAAAGAAGGTGCTAAGAATATTTCAAAAGAAAAAGTGCTTGAAGTTGAAACTCTCTTTAAAAGCAATGTGCAATATCTTATACATGAACTATTAAAACAAAGTGAATTTTATTCCTTACCGCCAGAAGGTTCTTTGAATGAGGCTTTGAAAAGAGTTTTATATTTAAAAGATTTCATAGAAAATAAAGATGGATATAAGTTGTTTTATTACAAAAATGAACCGATAAAAAGAGAAGCTGACTTGCAAGTAATATATCGCCTAACATGGTATTCTTCGTCTTTTGATGTTAATAGGGAAGTAAATAATGGCAGAGGCCCCGTTGATTATACAGTTTCAAAAGGTTCAAGAGATAAAACGCTAATAGAGTTTAAATTAGCTTCAAATAGTAAATTAAGAATGAATTTAGAAAATCAAGTAAAAGTATATGAAGAAGCTAATGATACAAAACAAAGCATTAAAGTTATAATGTATTTCAATGATGTTGAATATGTGAAACTTATGAAGGTCTTAAAAGAACTAAATTTAGAAAATGACCCCAATATAGTACTTATAGATGCGAGGGATAATAAACCTTCTGCGTCCAATGTGAAATAAGGTATAGCAATAATATCTTTGAGCATAAGTTTATGCTGATAAATCTTTTTCCGAAGCTGAATAAAACATTAACAAAGGTAAGCTCCGTATTCCGTCCGTGAAAGCCCAAGCCCTACGGGTTTGAAAGAAAATCTCCACACCTGCGCTGCGCTCCGGGTAGTATTTTCTTCCAAAGGCTTGCACAGACGGACTACTACACTGGTAAAGTTAATGTTCTTAGTCAGTTTCGGAAAAAATGTGTTTTTTAAGGACGGTAGGTTATTCCTGCCGTTCCTTGTTGTAGTAGGTCTGCAAAAGACGTTCCATATCGCTTTGACGGTAGATTATTTTGCCTTTTATCTGAATGTACGGGATAACGCCCGTATCTCTCCATTCTTGCAGCGTGCGGATGCTTACTTTCAGATATTTGGATGCTTCCCGGTTGCTTAGAAACTTCTCACCGTTCAAATGCCGTTTGCTTTCCTTTGCCAGTTTACCGATACCCTCTAACATTCTTTCCATAGACTGAAAGAAATCCTTAATTATTTCACTGTTGCCGTTTATCAGTTCCATATTGTTATATCGTTTTATTGTTTAATAATTGGTTTGAATGATTGACATATATCACCTGTCAGTTACGCAAATACTCGCCATAATAAGAAATAGAAAGGCTGTCTTTTACCTTGTCATAGCCGATATAAAGCCGTTTAAAGGCCGAAACGATAAAGTAACGGCTATCTTCCTTTTGTATTTCATAAGTGGCTGGTTGCGCCTGCCCGTTATCCGATACATGGAGCATCGAAAGCAGATACTTTTTCTTACTTTGGTATATCATTACCGTAGGATGAAGATTTAGACTTTCCCATGTGCCGACAATAGCCGGTAGGGTGAAAGATTGGTTTGCTTCTAAATTGACATCTTGTTTTCTTTTCATAAGGCGATACTTATTTGTTAGTTGGTATATAATCGTTTTTCTTTCCTGAAACTTGGTTTACCGTACATTCGGCAACCAATTTTTCAATATCGGTAGATTTATAGTACAGCTTATTACCGATTTGGGAGTAACCCAGTTTGCCACTGTCCCGGTAGTTCTGCAAACTTCGGATACTGATACCGAGCAGGGCGCACACTTCACGACCTGACAGCCATTTGTCCGGCTGACGGGTATTCTCTTTGCAAATCCGTTCCACCTGACTGACGAAACCGGAGAACCGCCCACATACTTGTTTAAAAGTCTGTTCCTCAATAGTTACGATATTCATACGTCTTTCTCTTTTGGCTGGTTGAATATTCCTTTTTGCATTTCTTCCCGGTAGAGAGCCGAAAGAACATCATTGTGTGTACTTAAATGTTCTTCCAGTACGTTATCAATGAAATTTCCGATGCTTACCTGTTTGCCCGTAATCACGCCTACAATCTGCATGATACGTTTTTGTATCTCTCCATTAATGTACACGCTTTGACGGTTACAAACCGACCGTTTTTTAAGGAACACCGATTTATAGCTGTCCTGTTCCTTGCTTGCTGTTTTCTGTAATGATTGCTTTACTTCTTCCATGCTTTCAAATTTTAATGGTTGATAAATAGCTTGATTGATTTCTGATACTGATTGAAAGGGAACAAGCCGATTTTATAGCAGTATTGCTATACTTCTAAACGGTTCTCAAATATGGTTAAAAGCCATATTCAAACCTTGTTTGACTGCCTTATACATTGCTACCATTCAATCAATTTTCAGCAAAGAAAAGGGTAAAAACAGATGCTTTTAAAAATGGGGTTGCTTTGTCCGTTTGTGTCCCAATTTGGAGTAATGGGGCATATTTCAGGGGTAAATAGCTGTCTTTAATTTTGTAACCGACCAACAGACATAGGAGGAAGCCGAACCGCTTGCTTTTGTAATCTGACTATAGGGAAGATTTTTATGTTCATTAGAACATAGCAAGTTGTGTTTTGAGGCACGCACTTCGCTTTTTGTGCCTCAAAACCTTGCCACCTTAAAAGGTGGTTAGTTTTACTCCGAAGTCGTAAAACCAGTAAATAATTATCATTATGGAACAGAAAAAGAAGTCATTTAACAAAGGTGGGCGCAAGCCTAAACTTGACCCACGAACACACCGCTATTCTCTTAATTTGGATGATGTGGAGAACGCCAAGTTCTTAGCCTTTTACGACCAGTCAGGCTACAGGGTAAAGGCGCATTTCATTAAGAACTGTATCTTTGGGAAGTCGTTTAAGGTGCTTAGGATTGATAAAAGCAAGGTTGATTATTACATTCAACTCTCCCAATTGTTTTCACAATTCAGGAGCATAGGCATACTGTATAACCAAACGGTGAAAGAAGTACATTCCAATTTTGCGGAAAAGAAAGCACTTGCCCTGCTTTACAAATTGGAACAGTACACTGCTGAACTGGTAAAGACGAACCAACAGATTATTGCGCTTACCAAACAGTTTGAAGCATCTTATAAGGAAGAGGGGATAATATCGGCAGAGAAGTAAATACATACTTGCCAAAAGAAAAAACATCCCGGAACTGCCACGTGTACAGTTTCGGGATGAATTTCAATCTTACTTATCGCTTCCGTGTTCTTTCTCGAACTTTCGGAGCGTGCCCACATCGAACCGTTCCTTTATGAACTCACGCACATCGGAAGCCCGGTAATAGGCTTTTCCGCTAATCATCATAAAGGGCAGCAGTTTCTTGCTTCTCAATCTCTGTAATGTCCGGGTACTGACTTTAAATAGCAGGCATAAATCCTGATTATCCAAAAGTTTGTCATTCGGCATTACTTCGGGATTGGTCTGCAATGACTTTACATCTTTGCCTACTTCATCCAGTTTATCGAGTAGCTTTTGCATCCAGTCTTTGAACTCGTAATTATCTACATACATAATTTGCTTCATTTTTCAGGTTATACACAAATGATTACCAACCGATTGATGAAGCAAAGTTCGGAAAAGAAAAGCAAAGAAAATGGGGGAATGGTACACCTAAACCCCCATAAATCATTCGTAGTACATTGATTATCAATATAACAGAAAATTCATTTTTACAAATGGCTATAACCACTATCTTTGCTCTTTTTTATAATAGCGACTTTCAAATTATCTAAAAATTCTGTTATTTTAGTAGGTTTTCTTTTGATAACCGCAATTTCTTTTTTGTATATATCTCCAAAATTAATGTTGAACATCTTTTCAAAAATCCGGGCAACATCACTTAAAAATATGTCCTTGTTATCAATCCGAACTATTCCATCTTTGATGTAAAAAATACCACAAACCAATTCCATTATATCTACGATTTTAATAACCTCATTGTTTAAGTAGAATGGAGATTTCCAATCAGATTCTATATTGATGAAAAATTTTGGATATTCCATTTGGCGATAGATTAATTCTTGTTCCATATTTATTAAAGACAAGAGTTTATCAAGATATATAATTTTCAGTTTACTATTTTCAGTAGGAGAAGTTTCTTCTAATGCTTTTATTGTTCCGAAATCTATATAACTCATATTTAATTGCCTGATACGTATTTTATTATCATGCTCTTTATTGAGATAATCGAATAAATCTTCAACAAATTCAAGATATGCAGAAGTTATTTCTTCTATCACAGATTTTTCCTTTTGGCAAGGATGCTTTAGCAATTTATATATTTGCTTTTCTGTTAAATTCCATTTTGGCATAATCTTTCTTAGAAGACAAAGTGTAATTGTTTTATAAGATTTTTGCTATCTTCTGCCATTTTTTCTGCCTATGTTTATAAAATTTAAGCGTCCACCAAGCGGCAAGAGCTGTTAAACCTCCTGCATATAAATCGACCATATCTGTATATCTTGTTACATTAGGAGAAACTTCTTCCATGTTGATATAATGATTCCATATAGTTACTTTTTTATTATACTCATTTGTTACTATCTCTCCTGTGCTTTTATCCATTTTGATTACGTTTATTGTATGTTTTCCTACTGGAATAAATCCATGTAGGAACATTTTAAAGCAAAAAGTTTTTCCTTCTTTCCAAGTAGGAGAAGTATTATCATAAGATACAAAACTGGCTTTTGGCTTGCAAATTTCTCTTAAGGTATCAATATCCTGAATTTTACACCAAATATTTTCCCTGTTAGCTTCAAACTCAGAAGTAACAACTACTCTACGCCCTACAACCTCTTTTCCGCTACGTGTCATTAAACAAATTTTCTTTATCATACTATATGAATTTAAATATTAAACATCTATTTATCTTATACTTACACTGATTTCATTATCTTTGTGCAAAGATAGAAGCAATAGGTTCTAAAGACAATAGTCATTTATAATGAGGTGGCGTTCAAATATCTAATAATTAGACATTTACCAAAATATGATAATTGAGGAAATTGAGAAGCAAATAATAAACTTACTTCCGACATCAAACATACTACTTGATGAGGTAGACTATTCCATTCTCGAAGAAAGGAAAAAAGACTGGAAAAAACTTTCGGAAGTTACGCATAGTATTGTGTTGGCGTTTGATTGCTACACTAAAAAATTCGTATTTGTTTCTGATAACATTCCTGAATTATATGGGCTTGATTCCCATAGATTTTTTATAGACGGGCATCAGCCAGTAGTAGAGGTTATACATCCGGATGATATATACTACGGATTACTTGTAAGAAAGAAAATCTATTCAATATTGAGTTCGTTCTCCAATGAAGAAAAAATGAACTATAAAGCTATTCATGAAATGCGGGTGAGAAATCTACGAGGTGAATATATCCGTATAATAGAGCAGGAACAGATTGTTGAGTTAGATAAGTCAGGCAATATTTGGCTTATGTTATCGGTTATTGATGTTGACGCAAGCCATGAATCAGAAATTATTAAATGCCACCTATATAACTTTAAAACTGGAGAACAGATTTTTATAGATTTATCTGATACATTGGATGAACCTTTAACAAATAGAGAGTTGGAGGTTTTGCGTTTGATGAAGCAAGGCTTGTTAAGTAAAGAGATAGCAAACATTTTGAAAGTTAGTATCAATACGGTGAATACTCATAGACAAAATATATTGCAAAAGCTAAAAGCCAATAATTCGATTGAGGCTGTAAATTTTGCTCAAAGGTTAGGTTTGTTCAACAAGTAAATATCATATAATAGTAATAAAATGGAAAATAAAAATGTTACCATAGTGGATTTGTTTATAGATATTCTGTCTAAAAATAAAGATACTCAATCACAGAACATGGTAAAACGTTTAAAAGTTTTCATTCGCATTCCTGAATGCGCTGAATTTTTAAATGTTGTTATTATTAATGCAATGGGATATAAATCTCAAATAAAATCTACAACAGTAGATAAAGCTGTTGAATGTATAATTAATCAGTCTAATATTAGAGTAGATGAAGATAATTCCCTTGATGAACATCAAAAACAGCAAATTAAGAAAGATAATGAAATCATATTAAGAATGTGTGCAGACATCACCAAGAATAAGTTAAAGGAAACTGAACAACTTATTGAAGATTAATTTGCCTAAAAGCAGAAATATATTCTAAATATTACTATATTTGCACCAACTCAAACAACCACCGCAACACCAAGCAATCTAAAGAATTGCACACGTGGGGTTATTAGTGGGAGAAAGAATTAAGAGCTTGCTAAGATATTGAGTACGTGAGGAATAGAAGTAAGGTTCATCTTCCGTACGCACCGCATTAGGAAATAAAAAATCCTCTGATTTACTGAAAATCAGAGGATTTTTTATTTTGAAGATAGCGAATAATCGCTATCTCTTTTTTCCATCATATCCCCATTTCACATAGATGGCTCCCCATGCAAATCCTGCTCCAAATGCAGTAAGAATTAGGTTATCTCCTTTTTTGAATTGGTACTGATATACATATCTACACTGGAAATCCTTCCGTCCTCGGAGGGATTTCTTTTTAATTATACGTATCTGTAAATTTGTCTGCGGATTTCTTTGATATTTCATAAAATCTTTGTAAATTGTTACGTCACAAAATAGTTGGAGGACAGCCTTATGAAAGACCCGTTTGACATCAAAGTAAATTCGATTCCAGCTCTTTACAAGCAGTTTCCAAATGAAGAAGCCTGCATTAAATATCTTGAAGCTATTAATTGGCACGGTAACCCCATTTCACCGTTTGATAAAACCTCAAAAGTCTACAAATTGAAAAACGGGAGTTATCGCTGTAAAAACACAGGGAAGAACTTTACCGTAAAGACAGGAACCATGTTTGAGAAAACAAAGATTGACCTACAAAGGTGGTTTGTTGCTATATGGTTGGTTGTTAACCATAAAGCGGGGCTTTCTTCCTACCAGTTGGCAAAAGATATAAATGTCACTCAAAAGACAGCGTGGTTCATGCTGCACAAAATAAGGAGCCAAATGTATCTTGCAAACGAAAATCCTCTAACGGATGATGTGGAAATTGATGAAACACTTGTCGGGGGTAGAAACAAGAACCGCCATTGGAACAAGAAAGTGGCGCACTCACAAGGACGTTCCCATAAAGACAAAACTCCGGTAGTTGGAATGATACAACGGGATTTCTTAATAAATGCTCTAGTAACGGGAGATACTACCGCCAAAACTCTTTCTGCATTTATAAAGAAACACGTACAGCCCGATTCCAATATCTATACGGATGAAAATGCTTCTTACAACGAAATAGGTAAGGAATATCCTCGTCATGTTGTTGACCATAGTAAGAATTTGTATAGTTATGAAGATGTTACCACCAACAGAATAGAAGCCTGCTGGACACATTTCAAACGTATGATGTTAGGAACATATCGGAATGTTCACACGAAGAAATACCTGCAAAAGTATGTTGACGAATTTGTGTTCAGATATAACTTGAGGGACATTAGTACTTCCGAAATGTTTATCTGTTTCCTCTGTTGTTCTGACGGACGTATAACACATAAAGAAATAAAAGAAGCAAAATGGATAGAACTAACAGAAAACAAGCAGAGTTTATACTAGGTGAAATTACTATTCCCTGCGTAACAATGGTTAATGAAGTTATAGGTCTGACGGTACAGGGAACACAATTATTGATAAACACCTACTTCGGGGACTTGTCCGATGTGGAAATACCTCAAAAGTATTACTTTGAAATGTGTGGCAAACAAGGCTATTTCCTAACCGTAATAAATCACCTCTATAAGTCTTCTAAAGCTAAAACTAAACGTGGATTTAAGAAGTTATTGGCAGAAGCACTCCCGTCCCTTATAGACCCTAAAAACGGACTAATACAAAAAGAGCCGGAACTTAGTCCGGCTGATTTTAAAAGGTTTGATAAATTTTTGTTGAGAGCTAGAAAACTATAATGAAAAGTAAATTTCATTTGTAGCTTTGTCTACAATAAAGAATTTAGTAGATATTCCCTGTAATAGCCGAGGTCCTTTTACTTGTTGAAGTTTAAATTCAACTATAAGATTTAGAGTTTTTATATTATCTTCGACTTTAATTGCAACCTTTTCTGTCATAGGTATTTTCACTATATTAGAGTTATATTTATGTCCGCTTATAATATTGTAGAATGGCTTTTGGGTTATTGAAGGATGACATTTTACAATTAAAGATGGAAAATTTATAAATCCTGCATAATAAGAATAGTTTGTCCTAAATTCTATATCAAGTGTTTTCGTTTTCAAATTATATTCAGCATGTGCGGTATTATTAGTAGTGTACCCAGACAATGGTAAGACAAAATAAAAAGGGTATTTTAGAACTTGCCCTTTGAGAGCTTTTAGCCTTTTTGACATTTCGATTCCTTCTTCACTTTCCAAGAACACTTTGCGTTTTAGTTCGGTATCATACTTACTATTCAAATCATTAAACTGAACAACATCTAGATTCATCAAATCATACACACTGGGGAGTGTTTTACCTCGCATTAACCATCCTCCTAATCTACCTTTATCATTATAAATAATACCAGCATTGCGTGGAAAATGGAAGGTATCACCTCCTTGGACTTTTTTAAGAGTATCTATTATTGTAGATTCATTCATAGAAGCACTTATGGGAATTTTATCTTGAGCAAATGTTTGCACAAATACAATAAATAGACTAACAATGGTTACAAAACTAACTTTCTTCATAATATTAAGAATTTGGCTTCCTCCGCAGCCCCAAAAGGAAAGGTTTATATACGAAGAAGTAGGCTGCCGTCCGCTACCAGTTAGGCATCGTCAAACGCCTTATTAATACACGCAGACAGACAACCCACTTCTATATAGCAGGTTGACTGTGCCTTGTGTATTTGTTAAAGATTTGGCGATTTTAACTGGTAAAGGCACTTCTTTTATTTTCCAACAATGTTTTGCCCCGAAAGGCTTGCGCAAATATAATTATTTTCTTATCTTCGAGCAAATTTTAAAGACTTATATTATGGAAATAAAAATTGGAGACATTGTATATCTCAATTCATGCCCAGAAATTAAATTTACTACAATCCAGTATGAAGAAAATTTATTCACTATTATTGGTTATAGTAAAGACAGGCAAGAATTTGTCACTTTAAAAGGGATTCCAGAGTTAGCTTTAACCCTTGTTAATAATCCTTCTAAGTAATTTGAATAGACGGACTTTAAGGAAATAGACAGTAGTTGAAATTTCTACTGTCTTTCCTTGAGTACCACTTATAAATTTCTCAATTTCGATTTCTTTTGTTATAATTGCTTTCATAATTTTATCTATTTAAATCCACTTTTGTGAACCACATATAATCATCCGTACCAAACTTGAAATTTTCCTTGTGAATGGATTGCGTCTTTTCACGGAGTGCTTGTTCATTCATTCCTTGAGCAAAGTTTACTCCGAGGTTCAGGATTAGTTTTGTAATGTCTTGCGCATCCTGGACTTCGTTGTAACGACATTCCCTAGTTTTTAATCTGACTTCCGGAGCTATATATGCTCTAAAATCGCCTAGCACATTAAGAATAAGAATGTTGCAATTACAGTGCATCACTAGCCCTTTGCAGGCGTCTAAAAATACATCATTAGTTGTCATATCAATATATGTTTTGGTTAATACTGATATTATATACGTAGGTGGGAAGTGTCTGTATGGTGTCCGCAGACAAATTTACAGATACGTATAATTAAAAAGAAATCCCTCCGAGGACGGAAGGATTTCCAGTGTAGATATGTATATCAGTACCTTTGAATTTATCTTCAAAATCCCAGAGGCAGAGTGGGAGAGTGCCGGCACTAGTGTTACCGTATCGTTCGATGTTGACCATGACCTTTTCGACAGGAACTTCCAAACGTTGTGTTACGGCGGTGATAATACGTTGATTAGCCTGATGAGGAATTACCCAGTCGATGTTTTCTTTGCTTAGATGGTTTCTTGCAATGATAGATTCACAGGCATCAGCCATGTTGGATACTGCATATTTGAATACAGTACGTCCTTCCTGATAGATATAATGCATTTGATTATCCAATGTATAATAAGAAGGAGTACATATAGAGCCACCCGCTTTAATGTGCAAAAAAGGCAATCCTTTACCATCTGTTCTTAACACAGCATCCATAATGCCAAAATCTTCAGTAGTAGGTTCAAGCATGACAGCTGCTCCGCCATCACCGAAAATCGGACAAGTTGCCCGGTCGGCATAATTTATTATTGACGACATCTTTTCAGCGCCTACAACTACCACTTTCTTGTAATTTCCAGAACGGATAAAATTGGCTCCAGTCTCCAGTGCATATAAAAAACCGCTGCAAACAGCTTGCATGTCAAAAGCAAAAGCTCTTTTCAGTCCCAGTCTTTCACATAAAATAGAAGCCGTGGAAGGAAAGCGGTAGTCAGGGGTTGTTGTAGCTACAATTATCAGATCAATATCATCCGGATTTGTTCGGGTGCGTTTTATTAACTGTTTGACAGCTTTACGAGCTATGTAAGAAGTTCCCAGTCCTTCCTCTTTCAAAATACGTCTTTCCTTAATACCAATACGCCCCATAATCCATTCGTCGGTAGTATCTACCATTTTGGAAATCTCATCATTGGTCAAGATGTAATCGGGTACATATCCTCCGACTCCTGTAATTACTGCGTTTATTTTTTCCATTCGTTTTATCTAGTTTTGGTAAATTGAATAAGGAGGTTCATTCGAAAATCAAAAATGCGGGCGCAAATATATGGAAAAGAGACCGAATTCCAATAGTAGTTTGTGAAACTGTAGCCTTTTTAATTAATAAAAAGGAATATTTGACCAAATTTTGTCTAAATTTTTAGCAGGCAATTTTTGTTTAAATGAATGAGTTGTTGTAAATAATTGATTCATAGGTAATTGTGAATGTTGCTCCGGTATTGCTAACTACGAAGTTTGTCAAACAACTCGTCATTGTATAAAGATGACTTATTGGTTAGAGACTATTTAAATTTTATGCAAATCATATTTTCGCTTCCTTTCTTGTCTTGCAGGTTCAAGATTTTCTTGATGACTTGCAAATGTGTGTTCTTCTAAATCCATACTGCCATCGGTAATGTATGGTAATAGTCAGTTATTCATCAAGAAAAATATTGTATATGTGAAAATATACACAGCGATATGATAACCGGCAGAAGCTGCAGTACGTGCCAGATGCAGTGCAAATGCTGTTTTACCTACCGCAGGACGGGCAGCAATAACGATCTCCTCACCGGGTTGCCAGCCGCATGTCACCCGGTCAAGGTCGGCAAATCCAGTAGTCAGTCCTGTAGCACTGTTCTTGTTGCTGGTCATGCGGGCCTCTATCAACTTATAGTGTCCTCTATGAGTTGTGACGTGGAACGGAGATGTTTGGCAGTACCACATTCATTTTCCAATCGGTCGAGGAGGGTATGGGCATTTGCCAGCGTATCGTCTATATCAGTTATCCTGATAGTTGGGAAAATAAGCCACTGCCATCTCGGATAGTACGTGGCAACCGTGAAGCAGCCAGTCAAAAGATTGATTATCCATTGTTTAAAATATTTTAGTACGCCGCAAAATTATGACTCGTTTCATTGGATGAAAAAAACGTTTTTCTGATGCTGGTAATTTAAATGTAAAATAAGTATGAATATTTTTAAATAAAAATCTAATTATTTAAACAATCTTTTCTATATTTGCATTCAATATTAGATTTTATATGGCAGTTTTGTCGATTAATAATCAGTAATATCAAACCATTTATATATAACTAAATTTTATAATGTTGAAAGGAATAGAAATAATAAAAGATCGTTTACAACGAAAGCGAAAACAGTACATCCATCAGGGAGAGAAAATAGAACAAATGAAGTGTACAATGCAAAACACCGGTGAGGAAATTGAGCAACTGGAATATGTGCTTAATGAGATGGAGCATATAGCGGATGTAAATCGTGCGCCACGAGTGATTCCAAATGCTAGGGTGGAGGAGGTGTTTGCATATCTCTGCCGGGTGTTTGAGTTTTTGCAGCACCGTTTAAAGCTGCATTTCAAATATAAATTGGCATGCGAAGTCATCTTTGCCTACTATCAGTTTAAAAGTCGGTTGCATACTCCTGGACGGGAATATTTAAGCTTTGCAACTATACTGACTTACTTTAAACGTGAAAGAGGAATGGCGTATGGGTGATTTCAAAAATATCGAAATATAGAGATAATAGTGTGAAAAACAAATGTTTTAGGAACAGAAATGACGAATTTGATATTTTTTCCTTATTTTTGTGTGTCCATTTTTGAATGATATGATACAGATAATACGATTAAAAGGAAAAGACAAACACTTATATCGGCTTTTAGCGCCGATGGTGATGGATCCCGAAGTGATACGCGCAAACAATAATTACCCTTTCAAGACGGGCGAAGAGTATGTGTGGTTCATTGCGATTGAAGATAAAGAAGTGGTGGGCTTCGTCCCCGTGGAACAGAAAAGCCGGAAGAAAGCTGTAATCAATAATTATTATGTGAAGGCAGAAGGCACCGTACGGGAGGAAATCCTGTCACATCTGTTGCCCGCTATCGTTGCGGAATTTAGGCCCGAGAGTTGGTTGCTCAATTCGGTCACACTGGTACAAGATAAAGGAACATTTGAAAAGTTTGAATTTGTATCGATGGACAAGAAATGGACACGGTATGTAAAAATGTATAGATAACTTATGACGAAAAAGAAAATAGCAGGCACAAAGAATGTATATGAATTAGCACAAGAACGACTGAAAGTTATATTTAATGAATTTGATAATATATATGTGTCATTCTCCGGAGGTAAAGACAGCGGGGTACTGCTGAATATGTGTATCGATTATATCCGGAAGAATAACCTGAAGGTACGTTTGGGAGTTTTTCACATGGATTATGAGATCCAGTATAAAATGACCATCGACTATGTAGACCGGATGCTGGAGGCCAATAAGGATATTTTGGATGTATACCGGGTATGCATCCCTTTCCGTGTGGCTACCTGCACCTCGATGTATCAATCTTTTTGGCGTCCGTGGGAAGACAGCAAAAAGAATATATGGGTTCGTTCCATGCCGAAAAAGGCAATGACCAAAGAAGATTTTCCTTTTTATAATACAACCATGTGGGATTATGAATTTCAGATGCGTTTTGCGCAATGGATACATAATAAAAAAGATGCAGTGCGCACTTGTTGTCTGATCGGGATTCGTACACAGGAAAGTTTCAATCGGTGGAGATGTATCTATATGAGCCGTAAATTCCAGATGTATCATAAATATAAATGGACTTCAAAAGTAGGGAATGATATTTATAATGCCTACCCTATTTATGACTGGAAAACAACGGATGTATGGACTGCCAATGGAAAATTCCAGTGGGATTATAATGTTTTATACGATCTTTATTATCGTGCCGGAGTCAATCTGGAGCGTCAGCGTGTAGCAAGTCCCTTTATTAATGAGGCACAAGAGAGCTTGCAGCTTTACCGGGTGCTTGATCCTAATACCTGGGGTAAAATGGTGGGAAGGGTGAACGGTGTGAACTTTACCGGTATGTATGGTGGTACTCATGCAATGGGATGGCAATCGGTGAAACTTCCCGAAGGATATACATGGCGCGAGTTTATGTATTTTTTGTTGTCTACTCTGCCGGAGCGGGCGAGGAAGAATTATCTACGGAAACTTTCAGTGAGCGTGAATTTCTGGCGGACAAAAGGCGGATGCCTGAGTGATGCCACCATCCAGAAGCTGATTGATGCGAAAGTACCGATTATCGTTATGGACAACAGTAACTACAAAACGTTGAAAAAACCGGTACGTATGGAATATCAGGATGATATTGACATTCCGGAATTCAAAGAAATACCCACGTATAAGCGAATGTGCGTTTGTATTCTTAAGAATGACCATGCCTGCAAATATATGGGATTCTCACCTACAAAGGAGGAGATGAGTAAGAGAAGTCAAATTATGGAACAATATAGAATCATAGTATCATGAGTGTAGATAAAAGCCCTGTTTACGAGGTAAAAGCGGTACCCGTAGAAAAAGTATATGCGAACGATTATAATCCGAATGTCGTTGCACCGCCTGAAATGAAGTTGCTGGAACTTTCTATTTGGGAAGATGGCTTTACGATGCCATGTGTATGTTACTACAATAAAGATGAAGACCGTTATATCCTGGTGGATGGTTACCATCGCTATACGGTATTGAAAACTTCCCAACGAATCTATAAGCGTGAAAACGGTTTGTTGCCGATTGTGGTGATAGACAAAGACTTGTCTAACCGTATGAGTTCAACAATCCGGCACAACCGTGCGCGTGGAATGCATAACATTGAATTGATGTGCAACATTGTTGCGGAGCTTGATAAGGCAGGTATGTCCGATCAATGGATAATGAAAAATATTGGTATGGATCGTGATGAATTGTTGCGCCTGAAACAAATTTCAGGACTTGCTGATCTGTTTGCTAATCGCGAATTCAGTATTCCTGATGAGGTGGCACCTACGGAAACTGAGCGTAAAACCTTATAATCTGATAGTTATATATATACAGAAATTGAGCATTTTGTCATTTGGGCACAAATTATACAAGTTATTAGCTTATTTTGTTGTATAAAACAGCTAGTTATTCTGTCTAATTTGTGCCTAAGTTGTGTCTAAATGACACGAAAAACTATAACTTCCCTCTATTGTCCAAGTTTTTATGAAAGAAACTTGGGAATTTTAAAATGTTCGCATATCGAAAGAAATGAGGATATTGAGTATTTTTGTTGTGAATTTCGTAACCTTGTTGTTCGCTACCTACATAATTAGCCCCTTTATTCTAAGTTGATTCTCTGTAACAGAAATGAATACAATTTTGTATCTCCTTTAATATTCCGAAATTTGCAATATGAGATTTGGACAAAAAATATTGTCCTGAGAGAAAAGCAAAAAGAGAAGTAAGAGAGATATATGAGAAGTAGAAGAAAGTACATTAGAGAATTAATGAGAGAAATAACAAGACTTACAACCTGTTTTTTATATTTGATTTCTTTATTATCTGTGGTGGGGTGTGTGCAGGAGTTGAATGTGACCGGCACTCTCATCCAATTAACGCCAGAGGTGACAACTTGTGCGGATATATATGCCGGGTTGTTGATTAAACCATTGAGCAATCCATTGCTTGGCTCTCTGCCTTATAGTGACATTCAAGAAACTATTCCCATGAATTATATTATGTATGAGTCCGGCTTCAGAACAACACCTGTCTGAACATTCAAGGGACTTACAAAAGTCAAGACTCTTATTACAAGATACCGATAGTCACTTCCGTTGGTCTAGTGATAACATAGGTAACCATAGGTAACAGTGGGGGACTCTGACTGGTTGATGTGGTATGAAGAAGGACAAAGAGAAACAGGTGACAGGATGATGTATATCTAACATTAAAAACAGGAAATTTGGAAAAAGAAGTTCATATTAGACAAAGGAAAGCTGTTCCTGCTGCGGGAAGTACGCTTCAGCTCATGCCTACTGAAAATTCAAATTCGGAGGTATATGAAATCAATTATTTCTGCCTTACGGGCGAAGTGGATGAAAGTGCTAAAAATTGGATCCGTCTGTATTCTTCCGTAATGCCGGAGGAACATACAGGAGAAGAACGCATTATCGTTGAAGACGGTAAGATATATATTAAGGTATTGCCCAATATAGAGGCGGATTCCAGAAACGGAATCGTACATCTCACAACAATGGCGTCTTCCGTTAAAACGGGCATCAGTAATGTGCAACGCATAAAAATAGATGTTACTCAATTGGGGCAATAAATAACAGTAAATGTGATATAAATGAAGAAAGTTGCTATACTCATATTATTCATGCTCGGATGTGCTATTTCCGAGGGTTATGCCCAGAAGGTTGCGTTGAAAAGCAATCTGCTGTATGACGCTACCACTACCATGAATTTGGGGTTGGAGATCGGACTGGTGCGTAAATGGACGCTGGACATTCCGGTCAATTATAATCCGTGGAAACTTTCCGACGGCAAACGCCTCCGTCATTGGGGGATACAACCCGAAGTTCGTTACTGGTTTTGTGAGAGTTTTCGCCGTATGTTTATCGGAATGCACGGACATTATGCCGATTTCAATGTAGGAGGGTGGCCCGACTGGTCTTTTATCAGTGACAATATGCAGCATACGCGTTATCAGGGATATCTTTATGGCGGTGGCTTTTCCGTAGGATATTCGTGGATTCTGAAAAAACGCTGGAGTATAGAAACGTCTGTCGGAGTGGGATATGCGCACATTGTATATGACAAGTATCCTTGCGCTACCTGTGGTACGAGATTGAAGGAAAGCAGCAAAAATTATTTCGGACCTACCAAAGCAAGTGTGTCACTTATTTATGTAATTAAATAATAAGGAGTATGATAATAAGAAATATAGGTTTCCTTGTGTGTATGTTGGTGGTTTGCAGCCTGAATATAAACACAGCTATGGCTCAATCCCGCTCTTACGAAGGTGGCATTACCGTGAATCCGGTGCGGTTGGAACAGAAAGGTGATTTTATTCATGTCGATATAGATTTTGTTTTGAATAATGTGAAAGTGAAATCTGCCCGGGGAATGGATTTAATTCCGCGGCTGGTGACTTCTGGACGCACTCTGAATCTTCCGAAAGTTTCTATTAAAGGTCGTGACGAGTATTTGGCGTATGAGCGTGGGCTTGCGTTGATGAGCGCCAAGGAGAAGAGAAGCTACGAGAAGCCGTATATAGTGGAAAAAGCCGGAAAACTAAGAAATGATACGATTCGGTATCAATATCTGGTTCCGTTCGAATCATGGATGAAGGATGCGCGTCTGGACGTGCAGCGTGACGAATGTGGTTGCGGTGAAACGGCATTAATGAACATCGAGGAATTTGGCAAAGTGACGTTGGAACGTGTATGGACGCCTTACGTAGTGGCTCCTCAGTTTGCCTATCTGCAACCGAAAGCGGAAGAAATCAAACAACGGGATGTTCAAGCGGAATGTTTTCTGGATTTCGAGGTGAATAAAGTCAATATTCGTCCCGAATACATGAATAACCCTCAGGAGCTGGCTAAAATCCGGAAGATGATCGATGAGCTGAAGTCCGATCCGAATGTGAAAGTGAACCGTCTGGATATTATCGGTTATGCGTCTCCGGAAGGAACATTGGCAGCGAACAAACGTCTGTCTGAAGGACGTGCCATGGCGCTCCGGGATTATCTGGCATACAGATACGATTTTCCGAGAAACCAATACTACATTGTCTTTGGAGGTGAAAACTGGGACGGACTGGAGAAGGCGCTTGAAACAATCGAATTGGAATATAAAGACGAAGTGCTGGATATTATCAGGAACATACCTATTGAAAAAGGAAGAGAAACAAAACTGATGCAACTTCACGGAGGGACGCCTTACCGATACTTGTTGAAGTATATTTTCCCAAGTTTGCGTGTGGCTATCTGCAAAGTGAATTACGAAGTGAGGGATTTTAGTGTGGAGGAAGCAAAAGAGATTATCAAGACGCGTCCGCAGAATTTGAGCTTGAATGAAATGTTTCTGGTAGCTAATACCTATCCGACAGGCTCGCAAGAATTTATTGATGTGTTCGAAACGGCTGTCCGGATGTATCCGCAGAGTGAGATTGCAAATATAAATGCTGCTACTGCCGCTTTATCACGCAATGAATTGGTTTCGGCTGAACGTTATCTGGGCATGGTGAATTCGAATAAGAATTTGCCGGAATATAATAATGCTATGGGAATATTAATGTTAATGAAGGGAGATTATGAATCATCGAAGAAGTATTTGAAGTTTGCAGAGCAGTCAGGTCTGGATGCAGCTAGGGGCAATCTGGAAGAATTAGTCAGGAAGAAGGCTAATGCTGCTAAAATGAAAAAGAATGGTAAGTAGAACTTACTGATTAAGTGGGAAATTATATAAGTATTAATTCTAATATTTTTTTGTATTATGCTAAAGATTAAATCAATTTTAGTTTCGTTGCTGGTTGTTGCGGCACTGGCAAGTTGTTCAAATGAGAATCTGGAGGAAAATCCGGAGGTTGAAGGGGGAGCAGGTTATGATGTAGCTTACGTATCAATTAGTCTGACTAATCCCAAAGTGCCTGGTTCACGTGCTTCTGGTGAACAGACGGCTTTAGAGGAGGAAAGTGCGATTAATGAGCTCTATTTGATTACGTTCAATGCGAGTAAGGTGGTGACTAAGGATGAAAAGGCAACTAAGTATGCCACGGTATTGGGATCAAGTTCTTTCGGAACAAATAGTGGAGTTACGACTCCGAATACTCCGGTTAAAGTGGATCCGAATACTAAGTATTTGCTTGTTATTGCCAATCCAGGTTACCAATTAAAGGATCGCTTGGATAATCTTTCAGCGGGTGCAACCTATGCTACCATCAATGGAATGATTACAGTTCCTGAAAACAATACTAAGCCCAACAATGCTTATCTGGTAGAGGAGGTTGTACACTCCAATGGTTGTGCAATGATTAATGTCGGATTCTACGATGATTCCGATTCAGATCCATCCAATCATGCATGGGAGGATGAATGTCTGCTTGATGTATCGGATAAGATTGTTTTGGTCAGCGACTATAAATCGGAAGCGCAAGCTCAGAATGCAGCGAAAAGTAATCCGGCTACCCTTGAGATAGAACGCCTTGCTGCAAAATTGGAGGTTATGATTGGCAGTCCATTAGCAGTTGGACCTTTTGAAGATGGAACAAATGCAAGTCTAGGACAGCTTGATTTTGGAAATTGGACTATAGATTACTACAACTCCCTGTTCTTTCCTTTTGCAAAGAAGACTACCACAGCATCGTCTCATACTACCGGATTTTACAAAAGTAACTTCTATACAGTCGACCCGAACTTTACGACTGCGGGTGGAACCGAATATCTTACAGGCATTATTAAGAATACACTCGATGCTGCAACTCGCGAACCTAAGGTGGAATGGGTTGCTGAAAGTGCGACTGCAGGTGATAATTACAAATACTGTATCGAGAATACGATGGCCGCAGGATATCAGAAGTTCGGTGCGGCTACGCGTCTGGTACTTAAGGGACAGTATGCACCTTGGAAGTCTGGTGAATTTACTTTAGGAAATGACTGGTATCGTCTTCCTAACGGAACTAACTCTGTAAACTTCAAGAGTTTTGCCGACTTGCTGGCTGCTTATACGCCTGCCAAAGCTAAAGAAACAGCCTCAGACCCTATGACCGCCCAGGAGAAACTTTTAGTTTCGGCATGCGAACTGTTCTATACTCAGATAAAATCTGAACTTACCGCCAATGATCCGGGTGATTTTGCATCCCTTACGCAGGCTATTCTTGACGACAACAACATTCAGAATGGTGGTGAACTGTGTAAAAAAGAAGGTTGCATCTATTGGTATCCAAAGAGTCTCAACTATTACTACTATGAGATTCGTCATGACAATGCAGCCAATTCTTACATGGAGTATGGGAAATACGGTGTAGTACGTAATAACTATTATACGCTTACGCTGACAAAGGTGAATGGTAACGGTACACCGTGGTATCCTGGTGGTGGTCCCGAAGATCCGGATGAAGAAGAAGATATCGATAAGAAAGGTGCCTATCTCCATTTTGAGATTAAAGTTGCTCCGTGGATATACTGGACTACAAATTTCGAAATCTAAATAAATTCTTTACTTTCAAAGAAAACAGGGCAGTGCGGACTGCCTGCCCTGTACTTTTAAAATAGATATTCCGTACGGAACAGACCGCCGAAAAAAGTAAAAACAAGCCGGTGACAGGCTTCCCAAAAACAGCACTGAAATATACCGGCGCATCCGAGATGCAATGAAATGCAAAGCGCGCCCCAAAAAGAGGAAATAACCGGAGGTCACAAAATAGAGATCTCTGACAATATAAAATGGCAAACCGATAGGGTTGCCCCTAAAAGAAAAGATATGTTCGGAAAAACTAAATCGCTGTTCCTTATCGTTGCTTCGATGCTATGTATGGCTTCGTGCGACAGTATACGCGAAGACCTGCCACGGTGCGAGCTTTGGTTGGAATTTGTATTCGACTACAATATGGAATATGCGGATGCATTTAATCCGCAGGTTAAATCGGTGGATGTACTTGTGTTCGACAGCGATGATAAATTGCTTTTCACCAAAAGTGCCGAGGTTGCTGCGCTGGTTGGTGGAAGCCGGATATCGTTGACCGACGAGCTCGATTTCGGAAGTTATAAAGTACTGACCGTCGGAAGTCTGTCTGACAGATTCCGGCTTTCGGACAATGCAGGTAATAAACTGGTGCCGGGAACAACCACCCTCCAACAAGTCATTGTATCCCTGAAGCGGGAGACGGATGTTGTTAATTTCGAATTTCAGCATCTTTACTTCGGAGAAGTTGTGGAAGTGGATCACCTGCCATCCAATACCAACCATAAAGTTTATCCGGTGAACCTGATACGTGACACCAATCGGTTTAATCTCGCGTTAATGGGATATGAGGAAAATAAAGTGGATGGCACACAATATACATTTGAAATTCAGGCACCGGAAAATGCGGTTTATTCCTGGGAAAACGAACCCACAGGACAAGGGCCAATTACTTATGTGCCTTACTATACAGGTCCGGGTGAAATATCCGATGTGGTTATGTCCGCACGCCTGAATACGATGCGTTTGCTCAACAGGAGCGGATGGGATTATAAGTTTATTATAAGGGATGCGAATACCGAAGCCGAAGTCTGGAGCTACAATCTGATGACACTATTGAGCATTGCCCGGCCGGTTTACCGTTACGACGGAACGGAACTTCCCTTTCAGGAGTATCTTGACAGGCAGAGTGAATGGAACCTGATATTTACAGTTGTTGAAAAAAACGGAGGAGGATTCCTTCAAATTGGTATTGTCGTGGGGACCTGGATTCATTGGCTCCACGGGATGGAAGTTTAAGAATGAGAAAAAAGCTATTACATATCATTTATCTGGCATCCACCATCCTTTTGTTCTCATGTAGTAGAGAAGCTGATGTGGCTTATGAGTTGCCTGCCCATACTACCCGGGCGCAACTTAGCATCGACTTGGTGAATAATGGGGATGTGGAACAACAGGAGAAGATAAACTCCATGCGGTTTATCGTATTCGGCAGCACGCCCGGTGGCGTGAGGCTGGATGTGAATGAACACATCCTGTTGAGCACTCCGGAGACAGCTACTGATATAGATGCGCAACTTCTCGAAGTGACTTCCAGCAATGATATCCTGGTCGTAGTTATTGCCAACGAACCGCAGAGTCTCACAAGCCAACTTGACGGTATAGCTAATCTTTTGACGTTGCAAGAGATGATTTACGACATCTCCAGCATACTGAATAGTGACGGGCAGATTATTTCGGCGACCGGAATGCCTATGACAGGAGTGATCCGGGATATATCCATAGCACCCGATGAAACCAAAACAGTGCAAATGGTAATCGAACGTGCCGTAGCCCGGGTAGATGTCTTTATCGAAGCTATAGACGGCGGGGCAGTGACCGGATATACTGCCGGAAGCACCAGTGTCACCTTGCATAATTTTTCCCACGATAGCTATTTCGTGATGGGAAATGTGGGCAACGGCACGCGTGATAACGCCGACTCTTCAAAAAACTACGGAAAGGTGAAGGAAGACGTGTCGGAAAGCAATTTATTAACGCATAGCTGGACGGCTGCGACTACAGAAACTTGGGCATACTCATCGGCTCCCGGAGCTGAAAACCGGAAGTTGCTTTGCTCGTTCTACACAGCCGAACGCCTATTCAAGTCGGATTATTCCGACCGACTGTCTATCAGTATGGCTAATGTTCCAAAAGGGCCTTCGGACGTCACCGGAATAACCGGGAAAGTAATTGAAAGCGTAACAAAGGTTGACGGCACAGGTAGTCCGACAGCGCAACCTTTTACGGAGATCCGTCGGAACAACGTGTATCAGGTAACGGCACGCGTAGGAAAAATAGGTATTCAGATACTGACGATAAGCGTAGAAGATTGGGGTGAAAGACAAGACATTGATTTGGATATGGACTTGTAATATCTTTCGCTGATTGTTTTTAATTTCGGAAAAGAAGTAAGATGATAAAGACTATAAATAATATTAGGATGATTATAGCAATGGCTGTCCTTTCGGCTGTCCTCTTTTCGTGTGTCAGAGAAGAGATGACGTGTGATAAGGAATTAATTGTTGTGCAACGTATCGGTGAAGGCGGCTATGTCTACACTCGTGGTACGGTAATCTCTTCGAATACCGATCTGAAAGAAGAGACTTTCGGTCTTTACGGCTCACTGACTCCCAATGCTTCTGTTCCCCAATCATACTTCAATGCAAGTGCTACGGTTAACGCCGACCTGACAGCCACCATCTCGCCGTTGCAATATTGGCCCGGATTGTTGAATGCGAGCATGAAGTTCTTCTCCTGGTATCCGTACAGTGATGCGAATGCGCCTACTGCGAGTTTCACTGATCCCGGAGAAATGGTGCTGAATTATACAGCGAATGAATCCGCCGCCAATCATATCGATGTATTGGCGGCTATATCGGGCCCTGTATGGGTTGAAGGTGTGAATATACACTTCTACCACGCATTGACCAAGGTTACCTTTACATTCAAGAAAGTAGCTCCTGTACCGAATGAGGTGACTATCGAGAAAATAGAATTCCAGAATGTGGGAAAAAGCGGTAACCTTGCGGTGACTGAAATTCCGACCACCACGACGAAAAACGGCAAACCGAAGTTTGTCTGGAGCGATGTCGCCACCGGGAAGGTCGCTTCTACTCCCACCGGTAACAAAACGGTTACTGAAGATGCCACCTTGATAGGTGATACATTCCTCATGTTGCCGACCGACGCTTTCTCCGCAACCGCCAAAATTGTTGTTACCACCAACTTTGGCGATCGGGAATTCCTGTTCAGTGATATTCTCGCCAAGAATCCGCATTCTTGGGAATCGGGCGAGTACATCAACTATAATCTTACAATATCCAACGAAACCTATCAGCTTTCAGCTACCCCGCTTGAATGGACGGAAAGCCCGGTGAATGTAATTTTCGACAAACAATATTATCTCAAATTATCGCAGACCAAGGTACAGACAGCTGGTGATGGGGTCACTGTCAATATAGAAGTGAAAACGAATTATGATGCTAATCCGGATACAGGATTTCTGCCGGGGGCGTCATTAAACAAAAGTACCATGGATACGTGGCCGACAGTTAATATGACTCAGATATCCCTTTCAGAAAGAGTGTATACGTATAATATCCAGGTTGTGATGCCCAGATTTAATTCAGGAACCGGAACTAAGCGGGAAACAGGCTTTTATATCAATGCCGGTAATTTGCGGCACCATGTACTGTTGAGCCAGTGGAGAGAAGACGGAGAGTGGCTGACCTCGAACGTAGAGTTGGACAGCAACGATAATGGAACCGGAAATATGCGACGTCGCAAGATTGTCTTTACTTCGGGCAATCCGGGAATATGGGAGTGGAAGATAACCCAGATACAAGATCCGGATAAAATTCTGCTTAACAGTGAGACAATGCTCGAAACAAGTGGCGTGAGTGGTGATGCGGTTTACTTCTACTTTAGAGCCGATGCTGTGTCCGGTGATACGGCTAGACTCATACTAACCAATACGAATGGTGATAATCTGCCAATAACGGTGACATTGACCGCACCATAATGACGAATATGCAATATCAAAGTTTAAGGAAAGGAAATAGAAATATGCAATATGGGTTTTCAATAAAAAGAAAGTGCTATCTTTTGTCTGTTCTGTTGATGACGGTATGGCTTATCGGATGCGTACAGGAAGAATTTGAGTCGACGCCTTCTCCGGCAGGAAACGGTATTCGCTTTACATTAACGGTTCCCGATGTAAACCTCCCGTCCGTATCTTCGCGTACGATGACCGGAACGGGAACAGCAAAGAAAGAAGACGAAATAAAAACGGTGGATATTCTTGTTTTTGATATGTCAAAAACACCGGCAGTATTTCTGGAATGGGGCAGTGCTACAGGAGTCACTCAGGACTTGGCTGACAATTCCACTGTGAGTTTCTCTGCTGTGCTTTCTCCCACTACCGCATCTACCTGCATCGTGGTTGTGGCAAATAAGGAACTTGATAATATTGTGTCGGGCTTCACGAAGGGAGCGACCACCAAGGTTGAGGCAATGGAAAAGATGCTCCACACCCAGACCGGCAAATGGTTGGCAGATGGCTCGACAACTGGTGGGTATACGCGGATTCCGATGTACGGGGAGAAGGTAATAAGCAAAATCACTCCTTCAATGGATCCGATAACCGGCATAAATATGAAACGTATGCTGGCGCGTATTGATATCCGTAATAACAGTGCCACTTCGAATTTCACGGTCGAAGAGGTTTACCTGACCAATTACAATACCACCGGATATATTGCTCCGGCATGGAACACGAACGGGCAGGTTACTGACCCGGTTCCGGATACTCCGGTTCTCCCCGCGGGTAGTGGTAAAATGACGGAAGAAGGGGATGCAATCCTTTATTCCGTAAATGGTAACACACCCTACGATGGGGAGATTTATACATTTGAATCCCTGGCGGCAGAGGATGCCGGTGGTGCGGGAGCAGACGGAGAAGCGAGCCGTAAGGATGCTACTTGCCTGATTGTGAAAGGAAGGATCGGTACGGGTGAATCGACATTTTACCGGGTGGATTTTACCAAAAACGGAAATACAGGAGAACAAGTGGAATATTTGCCTTTGAAGCGAAACCATAAATACATCATTACCATTACCCAAGCATTGGGAACCGGTTATAAAAGTTTTAGCGAGGCGCTGGCATCATATACAGTCATGTCCAACTTGAAATTCCGGCTGATACACTATGATCGTGATAAGGTCAAAGATGTGGTCTACAATGGGCAATATATGCTTGGAGTGGGTGAATCGGAGCTCGCTGTTACTCAATACCAGAATAATAGTTATGCTATAGACGTTTTTACTGACAGTCCCGGCGGCTGGAAGGCCACCATTACTGCAGGGAACGACTGGCTTAAATTTGAAGGTGGAACTGATGCGGCATCGGGCGTTGCGAACGATGATACCCAACTCAAATTGAAGATTCCATATTTTAATAATGAAAATATTGGTGTTGGGCGTAAGGCTACTGTTACGTTGACGGCAGGTCGCCTGACTCACAATATTGAAGTGACACAGTATACAATAGATCCGGGAATTATCAAATTTGTCGATGCATACGGAAATGTGTTGGAGAGAGGTCTTTTTTTTCCAATTCGAAATCCTGATGGCGACGAACTCCCTCTCGAACCGCAGACGGTGTATGTCATGTTTTCCGTGGATAGGATAGAAGGTAAGCTTTATGGCACTGGCGGTGTCAATATGGTCCAATATAATGCCGGCGGTTTGATTCCGCAATTAGACAGGACGAATGCGATACCGTTCAGTGAAAGGGTGCAGGCGTTTACCATACAGCCTAATCCGCGAAGAGCAGGCGATGGTACTGTTGAAGATGGTGCAGGCTGGTGGTGGCGTTGGGACTTTATGTTGTTCGACCTGTACGATAAGGAAGGGTACCTTACTCAAGTACAATTCCCCATCAATCAGGGGGAGCTGGAGTTTTCACTCCGATATCTTTCCACTACAGTCAATAGTCGTACTTATAAAGTCAATCTGGGTGCGGAGCAATACTTGCAATTGTTTGTCAATAACAATTGGGAAATTATGGATATTGAGGAATTGAATATAACGAACGATGATGGCACCGGACTGATTCGGACCGATTCGGATAATGATGTAATTATAGGTAGAAAGAATGCGGACGACAAGATGTATCTTGAGTCTATCATAGGCTATGATGACGGCAAGGGAAATGATGTGGTTGGTCATGGATACGATTTCAGGCTGAAGCTTCACCCCGGCAAGTGGAAAGAAGGAAAAAGCGGAACGATAAGAATCACGTTCAGAAATGTAATGCATACCGTGGCGGATGAAGAATTCCCGTTTTATCGTACGATTGACCTTCAGATGGTGTCCGAAACCAAATCTTACACAACTGCCGGGGAACCTCTTTTCTATCTTTATCCGCTTCGGTTTGATAATAGGAGATATTATAACGGAACTAACCAAAGTGTGGGGCGATTGGAAAATGTAGCCGATGCGGAGGATATCTGTAGGAATATAGGCGATGGTTGGCGTCTGCCTACTGCTAGTGAACTGTTGCTGTCATTTGTCTATGAAAATGCTTTGGGTGGTAATGCGATTAACAGTAATTATCATGACGGTCAGAATATATATGGGTGGTATCAAAACTGGACAGGTAACTACTGGTCTTCATCATACTATGAGGCTAAAGGCTCTACAACACGTTTTGGGATGGAAATGTCGGCAGGTTATCCGGATTCCGCACCTGTTAGTAATAATAATTATTTTCGTTGCGTAAGGGATAATACAAATAGCGGAAAGAAGTACCCTTATTTGATGGTAGAATCCTCGGGGGTCACTATTGTCTCTCGCGATGCCAGTGGAGGAACAGATCCTTTGGTGTTATTTGCTTCAGGTGAAACTCCGGATACAAGTGTCGCAATGAATAAGGTTGCTCCTAAGTTTCAGATTGAAAATTCCAGTAGTAATGGTAAAACTTGGGCGGAAGCAAAAGCGGCATGCGAAAGTAAAGGGAGTGGCTGGCGTCTACCTACTCAGCGTGAGATGTATTTAGTACTCAGTATGGGAGGGGCTGTTACCAATATCGAAAACCAAGGTTTCGGTGACTCGACTACTTGGATAGGGAACGGATTCGAGAAGATTAGTGCTGTGCACTGGACATTGACTTCACGCGATAGCAACTATTGGCTGGTCGGACATAATAATGGTGAATTCGGCGCATGGGCTACGGTAGAGTCCACAACTTGGGCTTGGTATCGTTGTGTGCGCACAATAGAATAAAAGCTAAAAGAACTGTATCAGAATGTTGTTTGTCTTCATTCTGATACAGCTCGTCTATTAAATCCTTTTCTTTTATTCCTAGAATCCACAATGTTTAGTGTGTTTTCCTTTGTTTACAACGTATTGATAACTTCCAACTGCTTTTGCAAGAAAGCAATACGCTGTGCTTCTCCACTTTCCGAAACCAGAATAGAGTGGCGCTTTAACGATTGAATCCAATTGCGTTGCATCTGGCAGATATATGAGCTTTGCGAATCCATCGAGTTGATAGAATATACCCGCAGCAGACTGACTTGGTAATCATGTTTCTCGATATAGCTGTAAGTGGCTTCGAAACTGATATTGGACAGATAGAAAGACACTTTCTTGTTTTCGCTGAACTCTCCCTTTATGGACAGATGTTCTACCACGCCAAGTAACTGAAGAAGTTCTTCTTTCAAATGCATGACATCGTCCTTGTTTATCAGATTCAGGCTGGCAAAGTACTTGATCTCTTTCACAAAAGAATAAAAGATATTTGTGTCCCAGATGAAAAACGTTTTTGGACACTGTCTTATACTTTCACTCAACTTCTTATGCACATTGACGATCCGTTCATCCACAGACATGTCTTCCAAAGAATGTGGCGTCTTTATATCTCCATTCTGATACATCCATCGGCAAAGACGGAATTTAGACAAATTCTCATAGGAAGAATAAAGTGTAAAGGGAAGGGAATTGGATGCAGTATACACCTCCGTCGTATTATCTGTTTTCACATAGTCGAAAATTTGCAGATAACGGTTGATTATTTCGTAATAACTTTCCAGCGCACTAGTGGCATGAAGTAAGTTCAGGTCGAAAGTAACTTTATTAGATACATGGCTACCGACAATCTGGTCGATAGAAATACCGAGTTTTTGAGAAAGCAGCGCTACTTCGTCTATTGTAAAAGACACCTCACCTCTCAATCTGCGATAGACAGCTTCCTTTCCCATGCATAAAATGTCAGCCAAAGTATTGGCCAGATTCATATCTTGAGGAATTCGCTCCTTCATTGTAGATATTAATTCGTTTAGAATACCATTTTTCATTGTTTGTTCCTTTAATTTTAATGTTAATAATCTTTGTGATACATTCTATGCAAAATTACGTCTTGTGTTTGAAAGATTTGTGTGGAAAAACAGAGATGAATGTATGTGTCTTTTTCTGATTGGGAATCAAACAGAAGCGGTGAGGACAGGGAATGAAAAAAAGTAGATAAGAATCTTATCTACTTTCATTTATTGGAACTGATTTTTTTTTGAAGTTCTAATCTGCGAAAATAAAATTAAAGAGCGTCAATAATTTCTCGCTGTTGCTTGAAGAATTGAATACGCTGCATTTCACCGCTTTCGGATATTAAAGTGGAGAACTTTTTCAGAGATTGAATCCATTCTTTCAAGGTACAGAAAATTTCGTTGTCCATCGTGGTAATGGAATTGATGGAATAAATACGTATGAGGCTTAGTTGCAGGTTATTGGTGTCTACATAGCTATATGTTGCCTCGAAGTTGATATTCGACACATAGATGCGTACACGATTGCCATCGGCTGTCTTGCCATTGATAGCCAGTTTTTCCAGTTCGTCCGCCAATAAGAATAATTCATTTTTGATTTCTTCTTTTGTTTCGTCGGAAATGAGATGGATGCTGGCGAAGTATTGGATATCGTTGATTAGGTGTTGGAAAATCATATTATCCCATATATAGTCTATGGAGTGGATATGACGTGTCATTGCTACATAGTCTTTCTGGATATTGACCAGTTTCGGTGGAATATCCAACTCTTCGAAACTCTTGCAATCAATATATTTATTCTGGTACATCCATTTGAATAAACGGAATTTTGCCAGAAGTTCATGTTTCAGATAGAGAGTCTGGGGAATAATGTTGGCAGAAGTTCCCATTACAGAATTCGGGTCATCCGGCATCGTATTGATCAGCGAGACATATTTTTCAAGGATATTGTAGTAACTCTCGAACGGGTCATCATAATCTACAATGTTTATATTGAACATGGCGTTCGATTTGAAACTTAGTCCTATAATCTTGTCTAGCGATATACCCAGTTTTCTTGAAATAAGAGCCGACTCTTGTAAGGTGAAAGGTACTTCACCGCGCAATCTTCTGTATACTGCCTCTTTTCCTATGTATAGCGTGTCCATTAACATATCTGCCAGTTGTCCTTTGAGCGGAAGCTTTTCCTTCATCGCTTCTATGAGGTTTGCATTTGGATTATTTGTCATCATAATAGTTCTAATAAATAATACTTTTCTATTATAAACATTTGTCAGTGGCAAGTTGTTTCGGAAATTGAAACTATTTAAATCTGCTTTTTTTTAAAATATCCTCTCCGAAAATTGTTTATTTTAAGCAAATCGGTTACATTTGTGACCATAAACAAAACGAAGAGACAGCGTCTCTTTAGTAAACAATAGAAATATTTAGAATGAAAAGAATATTGGTAAGTGGCGGAGCCGGTTTTATAGGCTCTCATCTCTGTACTCGGCTTATAAACGAAGGTCACGACGTGATATGCCTGGATAATTTTTTTACGGGTTCGAAAGATAATATCATTCACTTGATGGATAATCATCATTTTGAGGTGGTGAGGCATGATGTCACTTATCCTTATTCGGCTGAAGTAGATGAAATTTATAATTTGGCTTGTCCGGCATCTCCCATTCATTATCAACATGACCCGATTCAAACTGCCAAAACATCTGTGATGGGAGCCATTAATATGCTGGGATTGGCAATGAGACTGGATGCCAAGATTCTGCAAGCTTCTACGAGTGAGGTATATGGAGATCCAATCGTTCATCCGCAACCGGAAAGCTATTGGGGAAATGTGAATCCGGTAGGTTACCGGTCTTGCTATGATGAGGGAAAGCGTTGCGCAGAAACATTATTTATGGATTATCACCGTCAGAATAATGTGCGTGTGAAGATTATCCGTATTTTTAATACGTATGGTCCGCGAATGTTGCCGAATGACGGACGGGTTGTTTCTAATTTTATTCTTCAAGCGTTGAATAATGAAGATATAACAATATATGGTGATGGGAAGCAGACACGCAGCTTCCAGTATATTGATGATTTGATTGAAGGAATGATAAGAATGATGAATACGGAGGACGAGTTTACAGGTCCTATAAACCTGGGGAATCCGAATGAATTTCCGGTATTGGAATTGGCGGAAAGGATCATTAGTATGACCGGTTCATCTTCGAAGATTGTATTTAAGTCTTTACCGGATGATGATCCGAAGCAACGCCAACCGGATATTACATTGGCTAAAGAGAAATTGGGCTGGCAGCCTACTGTTGAACTTGAAGAGGGGCTGAAGCGTATGATTGAATATTTTAAAAATGTCTGAAGCATAAAAAAAGAAAATTATGAATATGGAAATTAATCCTTCTGAATATAAAGTCCTTATTGTGGACGATGTAATATCAAACGTCCTTTTATTAAAGGTACTTTTGACCAACGAGAAATTCAAAATTGTGACTGCCGGTAATGGAACACAGGCGTTGGAACAAGTGAAGAAGGAAAATCCGGATCTTGTATTACTGGATGTAATGATGCCGGATATCAGTGGCTTTGAGGTAGCTCAACAAATGAAAGCAGACCCCGAAATGGCTGAAATTCCCATTATCTTCCTGACTGCTCTAAATAGTACGGCGGATATCGTAAAAGGATTTCAGGTGGGTGGTAATGACTTTATTTCAAAGCCATTCAATAAAGAAGAATTGATTATTCGTGTGACGCACCAGATTTCGTTGGTTGCAGCGAAAAGAATCATTGTTGCACAAACGGAAGAGTTGCGTAAGACGATCATGGGACGCGACAAACTCTATTCTGTGATTGCACATGACTTGCGTTCACCAATGGGATCTATCAAGATGGTGCTGAATATGCTGATTCTGAATCTGCCAAGCGAAACAATTGGTGATGAGATGTATGAATTGCTGACAATGGCTAATCAGACAACAGAAGATGTATTCTCATTGCTTGATAATCTGCTGAAATGGACGAAGAGCCAGATTGGTAAACTGAAAGTGGTTTATCAGGATATTAATATGGTGGAAGTCGTAGAGGGCGTAAGTGAAATCTTTACGATGGTGGCCAGTCTGAAAAATATTAAGATAGTACAAGATGTGCCTGTAGAGAATGTGGCTGTTCGTGCTGATATTGACATGATTAAGACGGTGATTCGTAATTTAATCAGTAATGCGATTAAGTTTAGCAATGAAGGTTCGGAAGTAGTGGTGTCACTGGCAGAAGAAGACGGTATGGCAATCGTAAGTGTGAAAGACAGTGGTTGCGGTATTGATGACGAAAATCAGAAGAAGTTGCTGCATACCGATACTCATTTCAGTACCTTTGGTACAAACAATGAAGAAGGTTCGGGACTCGGATTGTTATTGTGTCAGGACTTTGTTGTCAAAAATGGCGGTAAACTTTGGTTTACTTCAAAGAAAGGAGACGGGTCTACATTTAGTTTCTCAATTCCATTGTTGGAGAAATAAGATAACTATAGATAATACGACTAGAAATAATAAGGGCACGGTTTGCATGAATATGTAAATCGTGCCCTTATTTAATTGGTATATTCTATTTTCGGTTTATCGTTTGCAGATAGCCTTAAAATCGCAATACGAACATTTTTTAGTATCTTCTGTCTGCGTAAAAGGCTCTTCTTCGCTGAATATTTCTTCTAATAATGTTTGCAGGCGTTCACGGAATTCATCTTCAAAGAAAGCGAAGTTGTTTACCGGTATTTTCGGTTTACGAGGTTCTCCCATTTCAATAACAGGCGAATAGTTTTCCGATGCTGCCCGGTGGATGTAGAGCAGAGCAGGAGCTACCATTAACGATTGTTGCCGGCTCATGATAGCAGCATACAGAAAAGTCTGGAAGATATAGTTCGGGCGTGTTTCCGATGGGGTGAACAGTTGCTCGATATTAGCAGGTATTTTAGGGCTTCCTCCTGTTTTGTAGTCAACAATCCGCAGGGTACTTTCTTTTGCATCCATACGGTCGATTGTGCCACCCAGACGGAGAGTGAACGGTCCTTGTCCTGTTTGTATAGTAATCTCTTCTGAAACTTTCTTTTCCATAGCGACCATTTCGAAAGGAGTATATTGAAGGTCGTTACGCAGCAATTGTTTCAGATAGGAAACAATTACTTTGGAGTTGATAAGTTGTATGCCGTTATATTCCGGTTTTTCTTCGGGAGAAACTTTGAATAATTCTTTTTTGAAGGCTTGGTCAACGTAGCTTTGTAGCTTCACGTCATTGCGTAATAAGCGTTCAAGATCTTCTTTCTGTATCGTTTTTCCGGTTGCAGTCAGGTCGGTGTATGCTAATTGGGCGGAGAGGTGGAAAATGGTTCCGAATAGAGCGGAATCAATTTCAGCACTCACTTCGTCCGGTGTTTTCAAGCCCGCTACATAGCGGTAGTAGAATCTCAACCGGCAATCCAGATAAGCATTAAGGGCGGAAGGAGAGAGAACCAGTGAATTTGGATGAGTGCTATCGTAAGCACGATAGATTCGTCTTAGTACTTCAGGTGTTTTTTCTACTCGTATCTCTTGGGTACTTTGCGGAGATTGTCCGGCTTCCAGATACTCGCGAGTGATATCATGTGGACCTTCTACAAGTAATTGCAGCATGAAGCGGGATTCTTCTCCACGATTCAGGCCATCCGAAGAAGTATTGTAGAGTAGCGTGATATTCTCTGCCCGTTGTATCAGTCGATAAAAGTAGTAGGCATACACTGCATTTTTGTGTTCGATAGTGGTCATGCCAAATGCTTTCCGGAGATTATAGGGAATAAAAGAGGAATCTCCTCCGGATTTTGGAAGTTGTCCTTCGTTGAGAGACAATATAATGAGATTCCGGAAGTCCAGATTACGTGTTTCCAATACTCCCATGACTTGCATTCCGATAGCAGGTTCTCCGTGGAAAGGAATGTTAGAAGATGTCAGTACTTTGGTAATCAGTCGTTTCAGAGTATCGGTGCGTATATTTAGTTCTCCGCTTTCAATCAAACTGTAGAGACGGTTGATTTTGGTATGGCTTTGAAAGAGCGATTCTCTATATAGTTGATTGAAGATATCATTGTATTCTCCTTCTTTCCGATAAATGGTTGAAATGTTTTTGATTAATTCGATCAGATAATCGCATAGTTCTTTTATACCATTACGGGGAGTGAAGAGGGTAGTTAGAAAATCATCCTGTTTAAGTTCTGACGGAAGTGGATAAAAACGGTTTGTTTGGGTCAGTTCACGTTCCAGGGGACCGGCATGGGATGATAATTGCTGGGTATAGGGATGCTTCAATATGGCGGATACTGCCTCGTAAGTGAATCGGCCGGTATCGGAGCGGTAACCATTGGTTTGCAGTTCCATTACGGCATTGATAAAGCTATAAACAGGAGTTTGAGCCAATGGGAATCCCATGGTGATATTGACATTCTTCACTTCCTGCGGAATGGAATGAAGTACGGGAAGCAACAGAGCTTCATTACAAAGCACTACAGCATTTTCTTTTTCCTTTTCTACGGTAATTTGTGAATGATCGTTTGTTATCGCCTTAATCCATCCGGGAAGGAAACGTGCTTGGGCATTCTCGGTAGAAGCGGAAATATAACGTATTTTCTTCGGTTCTTTAAAGGTGTTGAAAAAGCTTTCCGGGAGTTCGTTCGGAAATTCCTCGAGATTACGTTTCAGGAATTCTCCGGCCTCATGTTTTTTGATTTGTTGGGTGTAGAAGATATCATAGTCCCAATAGAAGAGTGCCTTGCCCGCATCTTTCAGTTTTCTGAAAAAGTCACTTTCTACTTTGTTCAAAACATTGAACCCGACAAATATGTATTTGTCGTATTTGAGTTGGTCGGTATCGAGTTGTTCGATCACGTTCCGGTAGAGCATGCCTTCGTAAGCAATGCCTAACTCTGTCAGGTTCGCACGGTAACGATGGTAGATAGTACCTAGCTTGTCCCAAAGGGAAATAAATTTTTCTTTTAGTTCGGTCCGTTTTTCAATGGAGAAATTCTGAAAAAACTGTTGTATGGCTTCTTCCTGCTCTTTGTTAAGGAATTCATAGTCATCCATCAGATTTTTCAAATCTTGTAGATTGCTGAATAATTTGTCGGCATCGACCATATTCTTATCTACATCATCAAAATCACTAATCAACAATTCGCCCCAGAAGTAGAAATCGTCCAATGTTTCCTGACTCCGTGTTTCCTCTTTGAACACTTTATAAAGTTCGCAGACCAATCGAATAGGATCGCCGCTTTTCTGTACGGATAGTTTCTGAAACAGGTCGCTGATACTCATGGCAGCTGGTGACCAGATCGGTTTATCGGATTCTCCTGCTAAATATTCATTGAAGAACAAGTTAGCACGTTTATTAGGGAAAACGAGTACCGTACGTGACAGGTCGTTTCCTATCTTGGTATATAAATCATGAGCGACTAGTTGGAGAAATGATTGCATATTGATTAAACTATTTTCTGATTCTTGTATTTATTGTAATCGGAACATAACAGGTACGGTGAAATAAACAGCAACTTTAGTACCATCTTCCAGTTCTCCCGGTTTCCATTTAGGCATTTGATTAATGACGCGTAAAGCTTCTTTATCCAGATAAGGATCTACGCCACGTAAAACTTTTGGTTTGACTATATTTCCTTCTTTATCAACGATGAACTGAATAATAGTACGCCCCTGTACACCATTACCTTCTGTTCCTGTATTAGGGTATTGAATCTTTTTTGCAAGAAATTCCATGAGAGCTTGCTGGCCTTCAGGAAAATCGGGCATAACAGGTACTTTCTCGTAAACGTCAGGATAGTTTATACGAGTATAAGTGATTCTCAATTCCGGGCCATACATCGCACTGAATGAAAGCATCAGATTGTATGTCACTTGTACTGTCTCATTTGCCAACATGCCGGGTGTCCAACGAGGAATGAGAGACATGACCCTTAATATTTCAGCTTCAACTTTGGGGTGTATCTTGCGGGTAATCTTAGGGTTGATAACTTGTCCGTCATAATCTATAGTGAATTTTACATCAGTGTATGTATTATTAGCAATACTATCTATTTCTGAATAACGAAGATTTTCTTTCAGAAATTCTATAAATTTTTCTGTTCCTCCGGGAAATTCCGGTAGCTTTTCCGGACCATAAAAGGGGGCTTCCCCTTTCATGTCTTTTTCTTGTATCAGGCTGTCAGCAGTAATGCTCCAATTCGTTTTAGGGCATTGCAGTGTTTCTGCGTCCAATGAAGTAGGAGGTATTATTGTAAGTATACCAGTTGATAGTCCAAACAGAGCGATGGCCTTACCTACACGGCGTTTTCGTTCAAGTTGTTGCTCCAAATATCGAACTTCAGCTTCGCATTTGGGGCAAGTACCCAAACAATCTCCCTGATACTGACATTCAGAGGTGATGAATTCAATATCATTCGCTTCGGCTATCTGCTGACGAATCTCTTTTAAGATTTTACAGGTTTGTTTTCCTCTTGCCATGGCATTAATCATTAGGGGTTTTATAGGTGAATCGGTCGAATTGGGTGATTCCCATTTCTTTCAAAAGTTCTATGCTTTGGTCAATATCCTTCTCCGTATTATAGGAAGGGATGAGTGGTGTCCGAATAACGATTTGCTTGGCTTTGTCTTTCCCGATTAAATATCGCAAATTACCTAAGACGTTTTCATTATTCTTTCCGGTATATCGCTGATAGATGTTATTATTCATATCTTTGATGTCGATTATGTAATTGTCTATAATAGAAATCAGTTCTTCTACATTCTGTTGCGGAACATTGAGAGAGGTTTCGACAGTGATTCTCCATTCCGGTCCGCAGAGTTGGCGGAATTGCCTGATAAATTCGCTTTGTAATAATGGTTCTCCACCTCCAAATGTGACTCCTCCGCAGCTCGCCAGAAAGTAAAGTTCGTCTTTGCGTACTTCCTCATAGAGTTGGTTACAATCGTATCTCTCCCAAACGCCATCAGGCTGTAGAGAAGTTGGATTGAGACAATATTTGCAACGCAACGGACAGCCATGGAAAGCAACTAATGTTGTAACTCCTTCACCGTCAATCGTTAGTCGATGGCGGGCAATGCCGATGAGAGGAACAGCTTTCATACTTTTTCTATTTTTTCTTCATCCACGTACCACAAGTAGCCGGTGATATTCTTATATCCCATCTTGGTAAGAAGTTGCATATATCCTTTCACTTGTTTGTTATATTTAGGATTTTCCTTACCAAACTTGAAATCGACTACAACAACCTGATCGTCTTTCATCATTACACGATCCGGACGACGGGTTTGCAAAATTCCTTTTTCTTTATAGATAATAGCACATTCATTAAACAGTGTCCATTTTCCGGAATACCAATCTTGAATTTCAGGAGAAGAAAAAGCTTTCTTTGCAACTTCACGAGCCACTTTTTCTTTCTCGTCATTTCTGATAACTCCTTCAAAAATAAGCCGTTCGATGGCTGGATCGATATCTTCTGCAGTTTCGATGACAGAAAATAAAGTATGTAACATACGTCCGCGGTTGATAAAGCGGTCGTCCGAATCTTCTTCTTCAATGCCCTGAATGAAGTCAGCAGAGCGGTTGGACTGACGAAATTCAATATCATGCCGCATGGATTCCATCCGAATAGGGAGTTTCTCTGGTTTCTGGGTTAGCTTGTTTGTGGATGTCTTGATTCTTTCTTTTTCGGAAGGGCATAGTTGTCCTTGCTCGTAACAGTCTTCTTCCCAGTCAATCCCTTCTTCTTGGGCTACTATCGGTAGGGTGTTTGCCAATAGTTCGGACATGGTACCTTTTTGACTTTTTCTACTCCAGATAATGAGATTTTTTCCAGCGCGGGTAAAAGCAACGTATAGTAGATTGAGATTATCTACCCAAAGTTGAAGACGTTCTTGCAGGTAGTCGTTACCATAAATCGATTCAGCCATTTGGGTGGAATAGTTAATAGGAAGAATATCCAATGTATTGAATGGTGCTGTTTGCGGGGCACACCATACAAGCTGATTATTGGTTTCATTCTCCAGTTTCCAGTCGCAGAAAGGAAGGAGTACGGTATGGAATTCCAATCCTTTGGATTTGTGTATGGAGAAAATCCGGATACCTTCTACTTCTCCACTCGGAATTGTTTTACTGCATAATGTTTCGTCCCAATACCGGATGAATCCGTCTAGCTCGGAAGAGTTGCTTTGCAGATAATCGATCACCGCATCAAAGAAAGCGAATAAATAAGCATCCTGATCTTTGATAAGATTCATCTCGAATATGCTGAAAAGTTCTTCTAAAAGCTCATAGAGAGGCATTAACCTTAGTTCCTTTGTCTTTTCAAGAAAAGCGGCGGGAAGATAATTCTCGGCAGGGAGGAGTAGGAGAGTATTCCAATCCAGTCCTTTCTGTAAAACCTCGTTTTGATAGGCTACGGCCAGTTGGGCACGTGCTATTTTATTATTTTCATCGGAAAGGAATCGCAGTGCATCCAACATCATACAAATGGCAAGAGAGGCGTCAAGGCGGAAGGCTTCGTCTGATACCACTTTATAGTGTAGCTCCTTATCGAAGTAGTCGGCGATTCGAGGAATGCTTTTATTTTTTCGTACCAGGATGGCTATATCATTCAGTCGTACTCCGGAGGTGAGGAGATGTTGCACTTCTTCTCCCAGACTGATTAATGTCTGTTCGGTATAACCATGTTCTTCGTCGGGTTCGAGAAAAGAGACTTTTACATATCCTTTTTCTGTACTTCGGGGAGATTCCTGCACAACGTCGGCATAGGCTTTCTGCAGATCCTCACAATCCTTGCCTAACTGTTGCTTATATACTCCGTTCAGATAGTTGGCGGCAGCTGTGAAGATTTGGTTATTAAACCGGATAACATTGGTTTCACTTCTCCGGTTGGTAGCTAATGTCTTGACACGGATCGGGAAATGTTCGATGTGATTATTCAGGCTGTTGAGAATTCCCCAATCGCCATTTCGCCAACGATAAATGGATTGTTTAACGTCTCCTACAATCAAACTGTCTGCTCCTTGAGACAATCCTTCCAGTAAGAGCAATTTGAAATTTCCCCATTGCATCCGGCTGGTATCCTGAAACTCATCTATCATGACGTTATGGATATTCGTTCCTATCTTTTCGAATACAAAAGAGGAGTCACCGTCTTTCACCAGTTGATGGAGCAGGGCATTCGTATCTGATAATAGAAAACGATTGTTGTCGTGATTCAACTGACGTACTTCTTCATCGATATTGGCGAGGAGTTGCACTTTGTTGAGATGTTGCAGGGATAATCGGCAACTATTCAGTAACAAATTATTCTTGGAACGTAACTTTTCAGCATCTTCCAGAATTTGCATGAGACTAGAGTTAGCTAAATTAATGATGTCCGCGTAGCGGGGAGAAGTCTTGGTTGCCCAGTTCTTTGCGTCTTCCAGACATTTTTCTACTGTAGCATTACGGATATCATTGCCTAAAATACCATTATTAAGTTTACGAAAATAACTTCCGATTCCGCGTGAACCGTTTTTCAGATCATCAGCAGTCAGTGCGTGTTCATCCAGTTCTCCTTCGAATTGGTCGTAGAATCCTTTCATTTGCTCCAGAATTTCCGTTTCCAGCGCTTTCAGTTGCTTGCGATACTCTTTGATGGTATCAGGGTTTCGTAACCGTTGCCGGAGTCCTTCTCCCTTTTCAATATAACCTTCATCGAAAATATTGCGTCCGAAACTTTTTACTTCGTCCGACACGTTCCAACGTTTATCGTCGGCAATTCGTTCGTTGATATAATCGAGTAACCATGCGAGAACGGGAGAAGTGGGTCCTAGTTTCTCAATCATGCTATCTACAGCGTCACTAAGAACTTCGGTGTTATTTAACTCAATATTCAGATTCGGGCTAAGTTCCAGTTCCCGTGCGAGATTGCGCATGACAGATTGAAAAAATGAGTCGATAGTCTCTACCCTGAACCGGCTGTAATCATGCAGCATATAGCTAAGGGCGACGCCTGCCGCTTCCCGTATCTCCTGTTCGGTTTTTCCTGTCTCTTCTTTAATTCGGTTGAGGTAGGCTTCGGAATCTTTATCGCCTATCTGTATGCCGTAAAGCTGACTAAGAATGCGTTCTTTCATTTCTGCAGTTGCCTTATTGGTAAAGGTGACAGCGAGAATTTGCCGATAGGCACGGGGATTGAGAATGATCAGTTTGATGTATTCCACGGCCAGGGTAAATGTTTTACCTGAACCTGCGGAGGCTTTATAGACTAAAAGTTCACTCATGTTTCTGTTTATGGGATATATTCGATTTTAGCAACAATGACTCGTATATCCTCCGGTTCTTTCCCTGCCTTTACCAATGCCTGATGGAAGTTTTTGGGGAAGAACATGAAGAATGTGTCCGGGGTGGAATCTACATATTTTATTTTCTTGGCTTTGTAGAAAGTTACATCCGGTTTGTATTCGGTGATAGGCTCTGCATATTCTGCTGAAGTAATTCCGAAACGTTCGGTGCCTTTCACTACATATTGCAGATCAATACCATGACGGTGTGCTTCGATTTTACGTTTACTGACATCTTGTGTTGTTGCATCCTGTACATTGATGTAACAATGTTCGCCATCCACTTCATATCGTCCGGCAGGCATATTCGCAAGGTCGTGGGTAGCTAGCCATTGGAAAGTCTTGTCCCACACTTTCTGGTTCTTATGATATTGTGACGCAAATTCCTGATAATCGGTTGTTTTATGAGGCATTGCCTTCAGTCCGTTTGCCCATTCTTGTTTTTGTGTCCATTGACGGGCTTGTTTAAGAGTCCAGTTATCAGCGGATTCTTGTGAACACACGTTTTCAGTGAAGAAGAAAAGAAAAAGTCCGATAAACAGGCTTGAACTACTAAATACAAATTTTGATTTCATGATTGTTCGAAAAAATTAGGTCCGAAAATAAGTATGAATAAAGGTAGATAGTCTTTTAAAGCTACTCGCAATAACTTTAAGGCTTGTCCAATCCTGTAATTAATCGTTTGTGGAGATACATTCAGCTTCTCGGCAATTTCTTTATGCGTCAGATGTTGATTGCGGTTCATCTCGTAAGCTTCGAGATATTCTTTCGGAAGTTTTTTTAGTGCTTCTTCATATAAACGGAAAAGCTCATCACTCAAATAGAAGTCCGGGTTATTGAACTCACTATCATATTTATCAACGATTTCCTGATGAACTTTTCGTTTGATCTCAAAATGGGAAAGACGGTTGAGAGCTTTGTTCTTGACAATCGTAAAAAGAAGTGTTTTGAGTGTCAACTCTTCCATAAGAGTGCAACGATTTTCCCACAGCCACATCATCGTTTCTTGTACAATCTCCTCTATTTCTTCCTGCTCACCTACATACTGGGAACAAAAAGCACATAGCCTACGGAAATAATGTCTGTAGACGACGTCAAAAACTTTTTCTTCTCCTGCTTTTAGGGCAGTGATAACGGACTTATTATTATTAATATCCAAATATATCGGAGATTGTGACATTCTCTTTTAATTTATGTAAGACAAAAATAATGAAAGAAGTAGATAAATGAAATAAAAATGCGAGAAAAAATATTTTTTTCTTTTTCTCTTTAGTATATTTGTGCTCACAACTGTATTACTACAAAGGTATTATAGTTTTTTTTGTAAAAAGATAAAAGAGCATGGATGAAACTATCTTGGTGAATTACCTGCAAGGTGAATGTAATGATGAAGAAGCTGCTCGGGTGGAAGCTTGGTGCGAGGAAGGGCCGGAAAACCGGAAAACTTTGGAGCAACTTTATTACACTCTCTTTGTAGGTGAGCGTATAGCGGTGATGAATACTGTAGATACAGAGGCGTCATTGGATCAATTTAAATCAGCTATCAGAGAAAAGGAGAAAAAGGCTAAGCGGAAAAGTATTTCAATCCGTTGGGGACGTTATGCTACTGTGGCGGCTGCTTTTCTTACCGGACTCGTTTTTGCCGGTGGAATTGCCTGGGGATTACTTTCTAATAAGCTTTCGGATTATGAGGTGATAACTGCTGCCGGACAGAGAGCGCAGACTGTGTTGCCGGATGGTAGTAAGGTATGGCTGAATGCATCTTCAAAAATAGTTTATCATAATTCTTTATGGAGTTCGGATCGTCAAATCGATTTGTCGGGTGAAGCCTATTTTGAAGTGTCTCATGATAAACATGCTCCATTTATAGTAAATAGTAAGCAAATCAAGACTTGTGTGCTTGGTACGAAATTTAATGTGCGTGCACGCCAAGATGAGAATAGGGTAGTGACTACCTTGCTTCAAGGACTGGTACGGGTAGATTCTCCGCGAACGGAAGAGAATGGTTATTTGTTGAAACCGGGACAGACATTGAATGTAAATACGGATACTTATCAAGCAGAGTTAATTGAATATAACCAACCTACAGATGTGCTTCTCTGGATTAATGGCAAGTTGGAATTTAAGCAACAGTCTTTATTGGAAATAACCAATATTATGGAGAAGTTGTACGACATCAAATTTATCTATAAGGATGAAGCATTGAAATCAGAACGGTTTACCGGTGAATTCTCTACTGATAGCACTGCTGATGAGATACTGAATGTATTAATGCATACCAATCATTTCTCTTATAAGAAAGACGGACGGATTGTCCGAGTGATGAAGAAATAAGAGATAGGTTAGTGTTTCTAAAAGGCTGTCTAATTAGATCTTGACAGATTAAGGTTTGTTCGTTATATAAAGATGTGAAGTGCTCCCAAAAGTTAGATACATAACTTTCTGGGGGCATTTCACATATATGTAGTGGCAAACTGATTGGAATGGGATTTGATTAGATAGTCTTTAACACGAGAAATCACCCTCACTACATGACTGAACTGCACTCCTTAAGTTTTGTGTTCAACTTTTGGGGTGCAGTTCATTGTAATGAGGGTGATTTTATGAACTTAAGGCCTGTTTGATAGCCTCTATTCTATATTTTTATAGTTATCTATTCATAAATACTTACTCACTTTTGGGTTCGTAAACATTAAATTCTGTAACATCCGTACGACCGTTTGTAGAGATAGTAATAATCTGATATTTCAGATATCGCGTAGTAATAGGAGAAATGAACGTAATATTCTGTGTACCACCGGAGATTGCTAATGAACTCAATGATTTCCATGTCGTACCATTTTCAGACTGTAATATTTCCACTTCTCTAGGAGCATATGCATTGGCCCAATGATTCGTTTTGATACCTGTTAAAACCTTAGCTTCTCCTAAATCAACTGTGAACCAGAATCCTTTATTATTTAGAGCAACGTCAGTTCCAGTCTTGCCATCGATTAAATTATTGGGTGCGCCTTCTACTCCTTCTTCTACATTAATAATCCAGCCGGCGCGATTACTGATAAGTTGGCTATTACTAGGAATACCGCTTTTTAGATTACAATAGGCAGCTTTATTAATAATGACAGGCAATGTACTTAAACTACTGCTAATAACAGTGTTCTTATCATTGGTAGTTACATTACTGATTGAGACACTGAAAGAGAAACTTGTTTTTTCCATGATACTGGCAAATATCGTCGGATCAACCGTCGCAGTGATTTCTTCAGAAGTCATCTGTCCTTCTTTGAGAGTAACCTGTGAGGAACTTAAAACGATCTGGCTTGCATCAAGCCCTTCTGTTTCACTTTTTGCACTTAATGCGATAACCATATCTGTAGAGACTGCTTTCTGTGTTTTTACAGTAAAAGCCATCTTAATTTCATCTCCTCCGATTCCATTCGCATCATGAGTCAGATTGAACTTTTTTACATTCCCCGATAAATAGTCATTTCTCTGTAGAGACACATACGTAGCATTCCACTCGTTAAAAACGTCTTCATCATCGCTACAGGACGAAATGAACGGGACAAACAAGCCGAGTAGAGTTGCTATTGATAGTGATTGAAATATATTTTTCATATGTACATACGATTAAATTATTACTATTTCCATTCGGTAGATTTATCTGTAGATAAAATACCGTCAATCCAGGTAGGAGTAGCAGAAGTAGTCAATGTATGACCTTTGCCGGTTGCATCTTCGAATACATTGCCTTGTCCTTCATTGAATCGCCAATAAGCTTCCAAACCTACAGATTTAGGGCTAACTTGAGTCATGTTATTTTGAATTTGAGAAGCGGAACGAACTACAGACCAGATACGTGCTTCACTCATCAAAATTTTACAGTTTCCCCATCTACTATAAGAATCATCACCTAAGCAGAACCAATTTACATCAGAGAAAGTTGTTGCTCCTGTTGGTATACTCAACACACCCGAATCAACTCCGTTTATGTAAAGTCGATAGTTGGAACCATCACAGACCAATGCTAAATGTTGCCATTCGTTTGGCTTGAAAGAATTACTTGGATTCAAATAAAGCCGGTTACGTCCTACAATCTGTACTAATGAATGTGCCTTATAATTTTCATTGTCACTTTGAGGATCCTCAAAACGTAAAAGGATGAAGTTTGCATCATCTCCTCCGTTCTTAAATACTGCACGGTCACGGTCAGCTGTGTTGGCTACCTGAAAACGAACCTCTATCGTATATTGTGAATACGTTTCGGGAGATTCTGTGAATTTATTAGCTTTTAAACTAGGAGCGCCAACAAACATTGGAGCTGAAAATTCGATAATACTTTCTGCCAAAATAACAAAGGTTCCGGTATTTTCCATCGGTGAAATACTTCCATCTTGCAATACTAGTTTTACAGGCAGTGCATATGATTCTCCCGATTTCATCATTTCCTGACTGAAAGCTTTCAAAGCGATGGAGAGGGCATCGGCTGCATATTGTCCTGCTTTTACAGTAATCGTTTCCGGCAACGTATAATAATCTTTGGGCAACATTATATATCCGGTTCCATTAATATGGTTATAAGTGTCCAGTACTGATTGATCTGTAACCAATTTATAATGATTGTCTGTAGAAGAAAGATTACTAAGATGCACATTTAGGGTAGTAAAACTTTCTCCAGTAGCCTGTACGGTCACTTTTTGACTTGTACTGGAAAGAGCTTCTTCAATATAAGCATGTGTATCTAAAGTATCGTATTTTGCATCTCCACAACTTACTATACTTCCTAAGCCTGTTATGACTGCGGAGAAGCATAAAATTTTTATATAATTCATACGTTTCATAGTTTACATTAATTTTTAAGTAATGAATGTGATGACGGGTTCATAATTTGAATAGCACGGCGTATATTTTTATATTCTGGTGAAGTTCCATACTCTGCTTCCATATGATAGGTTCCTGCACCACCTTTACGGAATCCGTTACTTGGTTGCCAGCGTGCCATTCCTTCGAGAGATTTCATTTTGTTACCATAACGATCAGTGTAATCATATCCACCGTCCATAGCAGCATCAGTAGCCTCGAAATTCTCGGTCATGATGGTCATCTTCGTGATTTGTTCTTCAGACATGACACTGCTATACGTCTGAACAAGTCCTGCACCTGCTACGCCGCCTGTGATAAGACGTTTATCGAGTTTAGAATCACTGCCAGGACTACTATTATTGTAAGCCTGAATGATAAAATAGTCAAAATATAACCCGACTTCAGGTCTACCTGTTATGCTCTGTGGTTCGCCATCGATAACTAATAATTTACCTGTTCCTGATTTCGGACCGAAATATTTGCCTAGTTCATCAACAAATGCAAACATTCTATCGTCTTCGTCTACGATATTACCGGGGTTGCCGAAATTAGGTTCATAATCGATATCAAAGCCGTCGTAACCATATTTGTTTACTGTATCGGCAATGGCGCTTGCATATTTGCGAATGGATGCTTCTATTGCTTCCTTATTTGATTCATCGGAAGGCCATTCCCAAAAATCATTCACAGCTTCTTTTTCGGATGAAAATCCCATATTTTCCCAATTTTCACGAATATTCTGCGGAGTAATTTGATCGCCTACACTTCTGATAATAAAACACATGGTAAAACGAGTTCCTTTAACTTGTTGGCAAAATTGCAGATCTTTTTTTTGAGCTTCTGTAATGTTCGACCAATTTCCCCAAATAGAAACAATATCTACACTATCAGGAATACCGGCTAAAGAGCTTTTCATATAGGCACCTTCACCACTCCAGCCACCAAACCAGCCAAAGGCAACTTGGTGATCTGTCTGCTTATAGGCACGCAAGGCCGCATAATATTCATCCGATACGATCGATTCGGGAAAAGTTTTTGCTTCCGACTCCGTCCAGTCACTGCAACCGATCAATGAGGTCGTTGCCAGTGATATGAGTACAATGTATAATAAATAAATTTTCTTCATAAAAGTCCTTTTTATGCATTATATAAATTAGTTCTTTTTAGCCCACTTTAAGTCAGTAGCTTCGTTATCAGCACCGCCTAGTTCTGCTACTCCCAGATCATAATTGGCTTTATTGTTTTGTGCCTCTGTATAAGGGAAGCTTAGACGACGCATACCGCGTTGGCTACTCACTCCACAATCTGATAGATTGTCGATACAAGGATAAAGTTCCGGATAACCTGTACGGCGATATTCAGCCCATGCTTCCAATCCTAATGGATAATTGGCGATCCATTTTTGAGTAATGACACGTTGGAAATTTTTTCCATTTACGTTATCAGCCTCACTGTCATCCCACATCACACTCACTGTATTGGTAATTGTAGCAGTAGCATTTTGCACAGCATCACTTTCATGTGATACGACAGGAGCTTCGTCAATCTTCAAGTATTCAGTGGCTGAAACCTGATATTGTTCCATTGACAAATTAATACCATCTTCGTAATAGGCTTTTGCTGTTTTAGAACCGACATTCCAACCACGCAATTTTCCTTCTGCACGTAAAAAAGCCGTTTCTGCAGCGCAGAAAACCATTAATTTAGAGGTTGCCGTATATGCGGGAATAGAAAATCCTGCAGCGTCTGCCTTTTTAAAATCAGCATCTCCTGTACGCATACCTACATATTTATCTGTTTTCCCGGCAAGGGTAGACTTATTAAAGAACTTCGGCATACGTGGATCGCCATATGCATTCATATAATCTACAATATTTGCATTCACACGCAGATCACCCCAACTTACAGCTGCCAGTTGATATGGATTACTCTGCGTGCCACAAGAAAGCATAGCATTATCCGAATTACTTTCAATCAATCCTGCTTTATGTGTTACTGCTGCTTCAGCTGCCTCTTGAGCAATGCCAGGCCATGTTCCGCTGATTCGCATAGCAACACGTAAGCGCATTGAATTGGCTAGCTTAGCCCAACCTGAATAATTTCCATCAAAAACCGGATCATTGGCCCCCAATGGGGCATTACCATTTGTTTCTACATAATAGTTGTACAAAACATCAGCTGCATTGGCTAAATCACTTAATATACTGGTATAGACCTGTTCCTGGGTATCATAAGATACATAGAAATTACCCTTCTTTACTTGGCTGTAAGGCATCGGTCCATAACAATCTGCAACGCGAAGCATCGTTATGGCACGTATCATACAAGAAAAAGCATAATAATGTCCGGTAGAATTAGTTGCTTCCTGTATCTGGAAAAAGTTTCCATATATTTTTTCAAACGGAGTGTTCCAGGGGGTAGCATTCCAGGCATCACTCTGATTGAATGTGCTGAAGTTTGTACCACTCCATGTGTTAGAACAGCATAAATAGCCACCTAACTGTCCCACCATCTGATCCTGCATTTGAGAGTCATTCTGCTGAATATTCACAATTGTTTCAATCATAGACTTCATCAAAGTCGCAGGGTCTGCATCATGAATTTGATATTGATTCGTGTTATACTCCTCAAATTTATCGGTACAACTTCCTGCCAGTAACAACAGAGCGGCACCGACTGTGATATTTCTTAAATATTTTCTCATAACATTAGCTTTTTCTTTTAGAATTGAACTTTCACATTAAAACCGAAGTTACGCAAGCTGGGTTGCATAAAGTAGTCTACATTCATATAATAGTTACTGGAGGTAGAGGCAGACAATTCCGGGTCAAATGGGGCTTTACAATAAATCATCCATAAATTACGTCCTACAATACCCAAAGTAACATTCGCCACATTTTTAAACCATCTTTTAGGAAGTGTATAGTTTAGACTCAATTCCTGCAAACGTACATTGGTTGCACTATATAGATAATAACGACCATAGCCACCTTCACCCGTACCAATAGTCTGGTAATACTTTTGGGCGTTAACTTTACCGTTATTAATAGGTATACCACCATTATCACGAGCTGTTGCAGATGTTTCGGATACTCCATAATAATCTAAAATACCTTGAGTAGCCGAATAAGCTAATCCGCCTACACGGGCTGATAATACAACTCCTAAATCAATTCCTTTATAAGTGAAATGATTGGTCCATCCGAGGTTGAAATCAGCATCCAGATTACCTACTTTTACCGGAGTGTTTGATGAAGTGATACCTAGATTACCATTCTGATCGACTTTTATATTACCGTTATTGTCTTTTGTCAGTTGGTTGTATACATAGATATCAGTCATGGAACCTCCTTCTGTCAGGATGACGCGAGGAGCTACATTCTCTTTACCTAACCAACCCACATTCATTTCATCCATTTGGATAGCTTCTCCTGTCACAGGATTCACGCTACCGCTTGCCAGTCGTTTCACCTTGTTACGGTTTAGAGTGAAGGTTGCATTAGAAGACCATCCGAATCCTGCCCATTTATCACTGAATCCTAAAGCTAATTCAATACCCTGATTTTGCACGTTACCAGCTTGTACAATTGCTTGTTTATATCCGGAAGAGGAGGGGATATCTACCTTAAATGTTTGGTTCAGTGTGTTAGAACGATAGTAAGTAGCGTCTAAATTAAAACGATTTCCCCAGAATTTCAAGTTCAAACCGATTTCCCAGGATTTAGTCTTTTCAGGTTTCATATTGTCCATCGGATATACGGTCGGATTCGCCCAGTTATGTGTCTGGCTGTTGTATTCGTAACCCGGATTAGTAAGGAAACGATCGAAAGAAGAGGCTACCACTGTATACGAACCGCGTATTTTAGCATAAGAAATCACCTCTGGTAGTTTAACCATTTCTGATAATAAAGCTGATAAACCGACTGACGGATAAAAGAACGATTTTTGTTTGGAGAATGCGAGTTTTGAATCCCAGTCATTACGTCCGGTTACAGTTAGATACAGTTGATTTTTCCAACTTAATTCAGCACTGGCAAAAATACTTTGAATTTCATCTTCATATCCGGTAGGATCCGGTTTATAGTTGGCAGAGAAATTAATATTGTTGATCTGGAAGAAGTTGGGAATAACCAGGTCACCTGCAATATATAACTGATCCATTGAAGTATGATATATGGAAGCACCAACATTGGCTGTTAAATGAAAATCACCAAATGTTTTATCTATATTAGCCAGGAAATCGGCATATAAAGAACGTTCCTGACGCATGGCATCTTCAAAACCACCGCTTACACCACAGAATGTTGTTAATGTAGAAGCAGATTTTTCGTTTTTATTCCGGTAGTCGGAGTTGTCCAGATTGACGCGACCGACAACATTGAGCCAATCTGTAGCCTGCCATTTCAAAGAAGCGTTCATCATATAACGTTTCTTGTTGGAAGTACGGTTGATGCGATTTTGTATCCAATATGGATTTTGTAATGACAAACTTGCATCACCATAAGGCCAATATTGTTCCATATAGCCGTAGTTAGTATTATAACGCTCATACAGACGAATTTCGTCAAAGTTGTCTCCACGAGGGAATAGATACAGTGATGGGAGAGGGTTATAATACTGTCCTTGAGAAACCATGTTTTTGTTGTTCTGAACGATATATTGTGCACCGATATCCAGAGTAAGTTTATCATTCAGGAAATGGGTGGTATTACGTGCCGTAAAATTATAACGGTTATAGGAGTTATTCGGAAGAATTCCACCGGAGTTAGTTGTAGAAGCAGAAAGATAGGTCTGGTTTTTGGTATTTCCTGTAGATAATGCTACCGAATTGATAACATTGGAGCCTGTTTCAAAGAAGTCAGATGGGTTATATCGACGGTTTGTCAATTCTCCCCAGCTGAATAATCCGGAACTTGTACCATAACGGTTCTGCATATCCGGCATAATATATGCTTTAGAGAAAGTAGTACTGTTGGATACTGTTATGGTAGTTTTCTCTGTTTGGCCTTTTTTAGTAGTAATTAAAACAACACCGTTTGCCGCAGCAGAACCATATAATGCTGCCGCAGAAGGACCGGTCATCATACTAATACTAGCAATATCGTCCGGATTTAAGTCAGCAACAGCATCTGATCCTCCCATTTCTCCAAATAATCCTTCGCCACCGCTTTTTCCTGTATTAAAAATAGGTACACCATCAATTACATACAATGCATTGTTATCTTTAGTCAGAGATTTCATACCACGCATAACAACACGTGTGGCACCACCAGCACCGGTTGCACCACTATTAATTTGAACACCGGCAACCTTTCCTGATAATGAATTCATAAAATTGGCGTCCTTAACAGCTGTCAATTCATCACCTTTGACCTCTTGTACATTATAACTTAACGCCTTGGTTGCACGCTTGATACCTAATGCAGTAACAACAACTTCATCCAATACTTGTGTATCTTCTCCTAAGGTTATTTTAAGAGGCTGTGCATTGGCAAGCGTGATTGCTTGGGAGGCATAACCGATATAGGATACTTCAAGTACATCACCTTTAGCTGCTTGTATTTTGAAATTTCCATCCATATCAGTGATAGTACCATTTGAAGTTCCTTTTACCAGAATACTAACTCCGATCAATGGTTCTCCTTTTGAATCAGTAACAGTACCACTCGCCATAATTGGAGTTTTTTTCTGCTGATCTTCTTTATTACTCTTTGCAGAAAGTACAATATGATTATCTACTATTGAAAAACTGACATTAACTCCTCTGAACAACTGATTCATTACATTATTCAGAGATTCTTTTGTTACCTTGATGGATACGATGCGATTTATATCGACATCATTTGTGTTATAGACTACTGACATTGAAGTTTGTCTCTCAACTTCTTTCAAAGCAGTATTTAAGGGTACTTTTGATAGATTAAGAGTGATCGTTCGTTCTTGCCCATAAGCTGAAGCAAAACACGAAACCAACAAAAGGAAGAATAACAAGTATGAACACTTGTGTTTTATAATTTCTTTCATCTTATTCTTTTTAATTAGAAATAGTTTTTGGAAAATTTGTAATTAGAGGCGGTAAATGAGATTACCGTTTTCACACAAAGGTTTCATGTATATCTGTTTCTCATAATTAATAAATTTAAAGGTTACACTTAAAATAAATTCCATAAGCGCTTATTCAATAGTAATACATTCTATGTTGTAACCTTACTAAACGAAGATAAGATTTTTTTTGAAAAAAAATAATAGGAGCAAATTCCTAATTGAAAAATAAATACTCAAACATTTGATAAATAGAATCTTATACACTTATTGAAATCAGGCTGATTTATTATATTTGCATACATTTTGCATACAATTCATGTATGCTTTACCTATTGTATAGATATAAATATTCATTTTATGTTCAAATATTCAAAAGATGGAATTTCGGTTTTAACCATATTAGATACCAGAAGAGCAAAAAAGAGTGGACAATTTCCTGTTAAAGTTCAAGTGGTATATAGAAGAAAGCAAAAATATTACTCAACTGGGAAGGAAGTGTCAAAAGAAGATTGGGCAAGGTTATTAAAAGTAAAAAGCCGGTTATTGGCAGAAATTCGATCAGATATAGAGAGTAGTTTTTCAACTATTAAGCAACAAGTTAACGAACTGATACAAAAAGGAGAATTTAGTATTGAAACATTAAGCGTCAGGTTAGGAAGGCAGATAAATGATATGACTTTGCGCAGTGCTTTTCGCTTAAAGATGAAAGAACTAGAAGCTAATGGACAAGCAAACACCTACCTAAACTATCAAAGTGCTTTGAAAAGTTTGGAAGATTTCGGAGGTTCCACTATACCTTTAGAAAACATTACAATTGATTGGCTTAAACGTTGTGAAAAATTTTGGATATCAAAAGGCAAAAGCTATTCAAGTATAAGTATTTATTTCCGGGCTTTAAAGTGTGTCTTAAATCGTGCTGTACATGATGGTATCATAAAAGAATCATCTTTTCCTTTTGGAAAGAATAAATATGAAATTCCTGAAGGATGTGGACGTAAATTGGCACTTACTCTTTCTGAAATAAAAAAAGTAATGTCTTATCAATGTGAAACAAAAGATATAGACGAATTTAGGGATCTTTGGGTGTTTTCTTATTTATGTAATGGCATTAATTTTATGGATTTATTATTTCTTCAGTATTCAAATATTATAGATGGAGAAATATGCTTTGTACGCTCTAAGACATCTCGAGCTACCAAACATAACAAAGAGATACATGCAATTATTACTCCTGAAATGTGGAATATTATTCAGAAATGGGGTAATCCAAGATTAAGCCCGCAAACGTATATTTTTAAATATGCTAGAGGAACTGAAGATGCCTTTGAAAAGATTAGATTGGTACGGCGTATTATAACCAAATGTAACAGGAGACTTAAAAAGATAGCTCAAGACATTGGAATTTCTCAATTGACAACTTATACGGCAAGGCATTCTTTTGCTACAGTATTAAAACGTGGAGGTGCTAAAACCTCATATATTTCTGAAAGCTTGGGACACTCTAATTTATCAGTAACCGAGCACTATTTAGCATACTTTGAAAAAGAGGAAAGAATAAAGAATGCTCAACTATTGACTAACTTTAATTTCTAGATTAATACATTTGCATGCAAATTGTATGTACAATGAAAAATGAACCAATAATTGATATAGAATAGAAGTGAGTATAATATTAAAAAACGCATATTTAGATTACCTATAATTTAGAATATGCATCTGCTATTAGTAGTGGTTTGGAAAACCGCAGGGATTTCCACTTTAGCCAAACGCAATTTTAATAAAAAGGTTTGATATTATTGCAATTCATTCTTTTGATCACTAGTATAGTGATAGAATAATGTCTAATATTAACAATATTAATCAAATGGAAAGATTCCGTTCTTGGTGTTATCGGCACTAACTAGAAGAAAATAACTACTATAAAACGAGTTACTATTATTCTTTAAATGACTTGTTAGGTTCCATTTAAAGATTCAAAATGTTCCACACCGAGAAACGAAGTGATTCTCGGTGTGGAACATTCCTGAAGAAACGTCTTTTATCGAATATTCATACCGCATATATGAATAAAAACAATTTAATTACTGCATATTCATGCGCAATCTTACTAATTTTTTCTTTCATTCGTTGATTTTGCTCAATTGTATTTAGCCTGACATCTTAAAAATAGAACATCTAATCTATTTATCAAACGAGAATAGAATTTAGGGAAAGTATATGAAACTGATTTTCTCCCAAACAATCACGCTTGCCAATGCCCAACCTCTTAAAATAACCTTAGGAGAAGATACGCAAGTATTAGACGAAGTAGTTGTTACCGCATTGGGTATCAAGCGCTCGGAGAAAGCTTTGACGTATAATGTACAACAGGTGAAAGGGGATGAACTTACAACTGTAAAAAGTACAAACTTTATGGGAGCACTGGCTGGCAAGGCAGCGGGAGTGCAGATTAATTCTAGTGCTTCAGGTCCTGGTGGTGGTGTAAAGGTGGTAATGCGAGGTGCTAAATCTATCACGCAAAATAATAATGCACTCTATGTGATTGATGGTATTCCAATGTACAATCGCGCTTCTTCTGGTGGTGATGGAGCGATGGCAACGCAACCGGGCAGTGAATCAATAGCTGACATTAATCCGGATGATATTGAAAGTATGTCATTGCTGACAGGACCTTCTGCAGCTGCATTATATGGATATGAAGGAGCTAATGGGGTTGTTTTAATTACTACTAAGAAAGGGCGTGCTGACAAGACAACTGTGACTTATAGTAATAATACTACATTCAGCGATCCTATGATGATGCCAAAGTTTCAGAATACTTATGGTAATATGACGGGGGAAGTGATGAGCTGGGGATTGGAAACAGATAAGAGATACGATCCAGCAAAGTTCTTTAACACAGGAAGTAATGTATCTAATACACTTTCTCTTTCCACTGGCAATGATAAGAGTCAAAGTTATATCTCTGTAGCTACAACTAATGCAGCAGGCATTATGCCTAATAATGACTACGATAGATATAATTTCTCATTTCGTAATACTACCAATTTTTTGAATAATAAGTTTATTTTGGATACAAGTGCCAACTATATTATTCAAAATGATAAGAATATGGTATCTCAAGGACAGTATTTCAACCCGCTTACTTCTTTGTATTTGTTTCCACGTGGTGAAGACTTTTCTGATGTAACTGTATATGAACGTTATGATGATTTATCGGGTGTAAATACACAGTATTGGCCATATGGTGATTTAGGAGGTGTTTCATCTCAAAATCCTTATTGGATTATGAATCGCATGAACCGTGAGAATGATAGAAGACGTTATAAGTTGGCTGCCAGCCTACAATATAACATCATTGATGGGTTAAATGTGCAAGGACGTGTGAGCATTGATAATACTGAAAGTAAATATACGGAAAAATTCCACGCTGGTACAGTTGGTAACTTTGCTGGTTCGAAAGGGCGATATAAAGAAGAAAACCGTCTGGACAGACAAGTGTATGCGGATGTATTGGCGAACTTTAACAAAACATTCAATGAGTTTAATGTAACAGCCAATTTGGGTGCTTCTATTAAAGACCTCCGTATGGAATTGACTTCTTTACATGGAGACTTGAATAATGTGACTAACCATTTTACTATCGAAAATCTGACACGCAGCGGTTATTATAAAGTAAATGCTGATGGTTTAAAGCGTCAGACTCAATCAGTTTTTGCCAATGCGGAAATTGGATGGAGAAGTTTTCTCTACTTAAGTCTTACCGGACGTGCTGACTGGGATTCTTCTCTAGCTCTTTCAGAAAGAGGAAATAAACCATTTTTCTATCCTTCTATTGGTATTTCAAGCATTTTGAGTGAAGTTATTGATTTGCCTGAATGGTTCTCATTCTTAAAAGCACGTTTTTCTTTCACTTCGGTGGGTAATGCCTATGATCCATATTTGACAAAGGTACGTTATGTTTATGATGATCAGCTTGACCAATATAAAGCAGAATCTTTGTATCCAAACTCTGATTTGAAACCAGAAATTACTAAATCTTATGAGGCGGGATTGAATATGCGTTTCTTCAAGAATACATTGAATTTTGATATTACTTATTACAACTCTGATACACGTAACCAAACATTCGCTGCGCCTCTTCCGGCAAGTTCTGGGTATACGGCTGTTAACATCCAAGCAGGTAGTGTACAGAACCAAGGTATAGAGATGGCTTTAGGATACAAAAATGAGTGGCGTGATTTCGGTTGGTCCAGTAATTTTACTTTTACTTATAATAAGAATAAAATTAAAAGATTGGCTGATGGTGTTACAAACAGAATTACGGGGGAACCGATTGAAATGCCTTATGTAGACAAAGCAAGATTAGGAGGCTCTACTTCACCGGTAGTACGCCTGACAGAAGGTGGTTCTATGGGAGATCTGTATATCAACCGTGACTTTAAACGCGATAATAATGGTTATATCTATTTGGATGCCAAGACTGGTTTGCCAAGTATGGTGGAAACCGAATATAAAAAAATCGGTTCATTGCTTCCAAAGGTTAATTTAGGATGGAGAAACTCATTTACTTATAAAGGTTTACGTCTGAATGTATTGTTAAGCGGACGTTTTGGTGGTTTAGTTGTATCTAATACACAAGCTTTCCTTGATCGTAGTGGTGTTTCCGAATATAGCGCACAACTTCGTCAGGCTGGAGGAGTAACTATCAATAACAGAAATGTATCCGCTAAGGATTATCTCGGCATAGTAGCGGCTGGTACTGGTGAAGGTGACCACTATGTATATGAAGCAACCAATATTCGTTTGCAGGAGGTTAGTCTTGAATATACACTCCCTAAAAAGTGGTTGTATAACATTGCCGATGTAACATTAGGTTTAATCGGAAATAATCTGGCCATGATATATTGCAAGGCACCGTTCGATCCTGAATTGGTTGCGTCATCTACCAGTACATTCTATACTGGTGTGGATTATTTCATGCAACCTAGCTTGAGAAACATGGGATTTAGTATAAAAGTACAATTCTAATAAAGCAACGAATGATGAAAAGATTCAATATAATTAAGACTGTAAGCGTGGCAGCTTTCACTACTACTCTGCTATTCGCTTCATGTACGGGAAACTTTGACGAATTAAACACACATCCAACAGACGTGTATCCCGAAGATATGACTCCGACGGAACGGGTCGGTACGTTGTTTGTGGCTATGACTCGCTTATTGAATGCCTGTCAGGAAAATAACAGTCAACACACTGAACAAATGGTAGGGCAGTATGGCGGGTATTTTGCAACAACTGCTCCTTGGAATGGTACTAATTTTGGAACATTCAATCCTAGTGCTGACTGGGTAGATGTTCCTTATAAAGATATGTTTACAGAATTTTATCCGAATTTCCAGACAATAAAAGAATCTACAGGAGGTACCGGATATATTTATGCGTGGGCATCTATTCTGCGGGTCGGTGTTATGCTTCGTGTAGCTGATATTTATGGTCCTATCCCTTACTCTGAAATGGGAAAAGGGGAATTCCAGGTGGCATACGACGATGTGAAAACACTCTATCATAATATGTTTGATGATTTGACACGTAGTATCAATGTACTTTCAGCATTTGTTCAGGAAAATGAAGGAAAAGAAGTACCTGTTGCCGAATATGATATCATATATAATGGTGATTTTAGCAAATGGATCAAATATGCTAATTCTTTGAAACTTCGTATGGCTGTGCGTATTGCCTCTAATACTGAAGATACGGAATATGCTAAACAAATGATGGCGGAAGCGATTAACGGGGGAGTAATAGAATCTAATGAGGATAATGCCTTTTTCCCCTCTATGCCATATAATCCGTTCTGGATCGCTTCTGATTGGGGTGACTTAGCTATCAATGCGACACTTTCCGCATACATGAATGGATATAATGATCCGCGTATTAGCAAATATATGAATACCTCAACTTCATATAGAGAGTATCGTGGTGTACGTATGGGCATTAAAGATACAAGTAAAAGTGTTGAAGGTAGTGCCGCAAGGTATTCCAAACCAGCTGTTACAGATGCTTCTCCTATGCCGATTTTCTATGCGGCAGAAACATATTTCTTGAAAGCGGAAGCAGCTTTACAGGGATGGATTGCAGGTGGAGCAGCAGCGGCTAAGAGTTACTATGAACAGGGCATTCAGGTTTCAATGAATCAACATGGTGTAGAGATTGGTGATTACCTTTCAAGCACAGTTGTTCCTCAAGGGTATACAGATCGATGGAATTCTCAAAACAATATTTCATTTACTGATGTACCTACTGTTGCGTGGGAAAACGGAAGTAATAAGCTCCAGAAGATTATTACTCAAAAATGGATTGCCAACTATCCATTGGGAATTGAAGCTTGGTGTGATTATCGTCGTACCGGCTATCCAGAGCTGTTTACTGCACGTGATAATCTAAGCTCTGTTGGCTATATAGGTGACATTGATAGTAAACGTATGGTTCGCCGTTTGCCATATCCTACAACAGAAAAATCCAGTAATTCTGCTAATGTATCGGCAGCTATTGCAACGATGTTAGGTGGTCCGGACACTGGAGCTACGGATTTGTGGTGGGCAAAAAAGAACTAATTTTTAACCTGATAAAATATAGAATATGAATATAAAGCATATAAAGAATGCATTAGGATTTGCATTTGCCGCAACATTCTTCGTTGGATGTACGGATGTGGAATCTATTAATGATGTTGATTTGAATCAAACCGTCAAGACTGATGAATATTTTGCTGCTTTGCGTAAATGGAAAGAGACACCGGGCCTTCCACAAGTGTTTGTATGGTTCGACAATTGGACGGGAACTTCTCCTACCGGTGAAAATAGCTTGAGAGGTTTGCCTGATTCCGTAACCATTGCTTCCAACTGGGGGGGACATCCGAAATTTGAATTGACTCCGGAACGAAAGGCTGATATGGAATATGTGCAAAAAGTGAAAGGTACAAAGGTGGTCGTTACTTTATTTTCTCAAAACATTGGCGATGACCTTCCGGATAAAGAAATTTATCACGAAGCCGGAACTAGCAGTGATCCGGAAAAAGTAAGACCTGCGATTAAAGCTTATGCCGAAGATCTTTACAGAGCTTGTCTCGAATGTGGATATGATGGCTATGATTGGGACTATGAACCGGGTGGTGGAATGGGAGTAGGTCCGCTTTGGTCAAACAAAGTACAGAGAACCATTTTTGTAGAGGAACTCTCTTATTGGTTTGGACATGGTGCTATGGATCCTAATCGCGATCGTGGAGACCGTCCTATGCCAGAGAAACGCCTCCTTTTCTTAATTGACGGTGAGGTTGGAATCCGAACCGGTATGGATAAAGAATGGCTTTCATATTATGTAGACTATTTTGTATTGCAGGCTTATGGTGGAATGGCAGATTACAGAATGACGGGAGTGCTACGTGATATGGATGATTGGATACAACAAGGGATTATTACTCCGGATGAAATTGTCCGCAGAACCATAGCAACCGAAAATTTTGAATCTTATGCCAATTCTGGAGGAGGATTCCTCGGTATGTCGAATTACGTATATAAAAGTACTTATACTGTTAATGGAAAACCTTATGAGATAGATCAATTGATTGGCGGATGTGGTCTTTATAGGGTAGGATTTGACTATGCACAGGGTAAGGGTGATTATGATGGCTCACCGGAATATTACTTCTTACGCCAAGGAATTACGAATATATACAGAAATTTCTATGATCGCATGAATGCGGTTAATGAGGAATAATGATTAAATGAATTTTATAGGAATGAAAATTATGAAATATATCTATTTATCAAATCTTATGATTGTATTGTCAGCATTCTTTTTTACAGGATGTGAGAATGCAGAATACAAGGTACAGGCAAATAGTCTTTACATAACAGATGCAGCTGGTACAGACATTGCCACTACTGTTACTATGGATGACGGTGCAGACATTAACGTTGTCGTGCGTTTGGCCCAAAAAGTTGCGGAAGACGTAGAAGTGGAAATTCAGTTCTCTCCTGAATTATTGGCCGAGTACAATGAAACCAGCGGTACAGAATATGAGGTGTTGCCTGAAAATATGCTTCCGAAGAATGCTACAGTGACGATTCCGGCAGGTGAAATTAGTGCCAGTTATCGACTTCATGTAGATGATTTTGTGACTAATGGTATCACTTATGCCATTCCTCTCACACTAGGAAATGTTCTAAAAGGTGATATTCCAAAATCAAAAGTTCAGAGTAGATTCATTTATGTATTGGCAAAACCTTTGAATGTTTCTGTTCCTGTATTACGTGGTAATGCCGGAAATGTAACAACATTGCCTGAAACTGATTGGGGTATTACGGTGGATGCATGGACATTGGAAGCTTGGGTACGTATGGATGGTTATAGTATAAACAACCAAGCTATTTTCACTTCAGGCAGTAATGATCATGAAATCTATATCCGTTTTGGGGATGCCAATAGACCATACAATTATCTACAGATAAAGTCCTTGGGAGGACAGAAACAAACAGCTAGTGATTTGGAGGCAAATACTTGGTATCATTGGGCTTTCGTTTATAATGGAACAACACTTACTATTTATAGAAATGGAAAACAAGATACATTCTTTGACCCTCCTGCACCAAAAGGTGGAAACGTTCGTTTTGATTTTATGAAAATAGTTGATAGTGGTAGCTATTTCCGTAATAATTGTGCTATGAGCCAAATTCGTCTGTGGAAAGTAGCGCGTACTGAATCGGAGATCGCGAACAATATGTATTTTGAGGTAAATCCTAAGAATCCGAATTTGATAGCTCTTTGGCCAATGGATGAAGGAGATGGCACTTCCTTTAGAGATGCAACAGGCAACGGACATGATGCAACTTCTAATGGTGCTCTTCAAAAGTGGGAACATAATATCAGATTTGATAAATAAAATGTACTAGGCAAATAATTTATATAAAAGAGAAGGATGTGTTCAGTTTAAAGGGCACATCCTTTTCTTTTATATGTTAAAGTATTCATAAATTATTAGAACTTTATTCATCTGAACTGTATTTATAATAAATACTCGTATAAACTTAAATTCTAACAAACATGAAACATTGGTTATTATCTGTTTTGCTGGTGGTATGTAGTACTGTTTCAGCACAAATAACACTAGTAAAAGATGGCAAGAGTAATGCTCGTATCATTGTGCAGGACAAAATACCAAATAGTAAGACATCAGCGGAGCTCTTACAACATTTTCTCTATCATATTTCGAAAAGCATGCTTCCTGTTGAAAATGATAAAATGCCTCGAAAAGGAGATATACTGATTGGCGGTCAAACTCCGGAAACAGTAACGGAAGATGGCTTTTCTATTTCTACCCAGAATGGTGTTTTAAAAATATCAGGAAAAGAAAAAGGAGTTGTATATGGAGTTGTCACTTTGTTGGAACAATATCTGGGAGTTGATTATTGGGGAGAGAATGAATACTCTTTTACTCCTCAAAAGACGGTGATCTTGCCTTTTATTAATAAAGTCGAAAACCCGGGCTTTCGTTATCGTCAGACGCAATGTTATGCTATCCGTACAGATTCTATTTATAAGTGGTGGAATCGTTTAGAGGAACCCAATGAAGTATTTGCTGCCGGTTATTGGGTACATACCTTTGATAAGCTTCTGCCTTCATCTATTTATGGAAAAGATCATCCGGAATATTATTCTTACTTCAAAGGGAAACGTCATCCGGGGAAAGCCAGTCAGTGGTGTTTGAGTAATCCGGAGGTTTTTGAAATTGTTGCTCAACGTATTGACTCTATTTTCAAAGCGAATCCTGATAAACATATCATATCTGTAAGTCAGAATGATGGTAATTATACAAATTGCACATGCGATGCTTGTAAGGCAATTGATGATTATGAAGGAGCATTATCAGGAAGCATAATCACTTTTCTGAATAAGTTGGCTGCCCGTTTCCCGAATAAAGAATTTTCCACATTGGCTTATTTATATACGATGAATCCTCCGAAGCATGTGAAACCTTTGCCGAATGTGAATATTATGTTGTGTGATATTGACTGTGACCGTGAAGTAACTTTGACGGAGAATGCTTCGGGAAAAGAGTTTGTGAAAGCCATGGAAGGATGGTCTAAGATTACCAATAATATTTTCGTGTGGGATTACGGTATTAACTTTGATAATTATCTGGCTCCATTTCCTAATTTCCATATTTTACAGGATAATATCCGTCTTTTCAAAAAGAATCATGCCACCATGCATTTCTCTCAAATAGCAGGGAGCAGGGGAGGAGATTTTGCAGAACTTCGTGCTTATTTAGTGTCAAAGTTAATGTGGAATCCCGAAGTGAATGTAGACTCATTGATGCAACATTTTTTGCATGGATATTATGGTGAAGCAGCGCCATATCTTTATCAGTACATAAAGATAATGGAAGGCGCATTAATCGGTAGTGGACAGCGGTTGTGGATATATGATTCACCCGTATCACATAAATATGGCATGCTAAAGCCTGCTTTGATGCGTCGTTATAATCATTTATTTGATTTGGCTGAAAAGGCTGTTGCAGCAGAACCAGGTTTCTTAAAACGAGTTCAACGGGCACGTCTGCCAATTCAGTATTCAGAACTGGAAATTGCACGAACAGAGACAGAAAAAGATTTGGTAGATATCAATAAAAAGTTAGACCTTTTTGAGGAACGCGTGAAAGAGTTTCAAGTTCCTACATTGAATGAACGTTCCAATTCACCGGTAGACTATTGCAAATTGTATCGCGAACGTTACATGCCTCAGAAAGAAAAAAGTTTGGCTTTGGGTGCGAAAGTTACTTATCTAATTCCTCCTACCGGAAAATATGCGGCATTAGGAAAAAACGCATTGGTTGACGGTTTGTTTGGTGGAGCAACCTTTGTTGATAGCTGGATTGGTTGGGAAGGAACCGATGGTGCATTTGTTATAGATTTGGGCGAGACAAAAGAGATACAAAGTGTGGAAACTGATTTTCTTCATCAAATAGGAGCCTGGATTCTTTTTCCTCTAAAGGTGGTTTATTCATACGCTGAAGACGGTGAGCATTATACACATTGGAAAACGATTGATTTACCGGAAGAACGTACCGGTGAGGTGAAATTCCGTGGAGTCAAGGCTGAATCAGCCGAACCGATAAAAACTCGTTATGTGAAAGTAGAAGTCACTGGAACGAAAGAATGTCCGACTTGGCATTATGGTGTAGGCCATCCTTCGTGGTTCTTTATAGACGAAGTGATAATAAAATAAAAAAAGTAGGGGGGAGACGTTAGTAGTTTCCCCCTTTTAGTTGTATTATATATAGATGGGTCAGAAAAATGATTTTTTTATCTATATACTATGATTTATGCAACAGAATAAAACTGCTTCTCAACGAAAAACTATTAACCCGGCTTGCTGGGTACCTACCGCTTATTTTGCAATGGGACTTCCCTTTATTGCTATTAATCTGGTTTCTGTTTTCATGTTTAAGGATCTTGGAATTTCGGATACGCAAATTGCATTCTGGACTTCTCTGATTATGATGCCTTGGACACTGAAATTTTTGTGGAGTCCTTTTCTTGAAATGTATCGGACTAAAAAATTCTTCGTATTGATTACAGAATTATTGAGTGGTGTGTTGTTTGGAGTAGTAGCCTTTTCTTTGTTTTTCGATTACTTTTTCGCTATAAGTATCTCTACGATGGCAGTGATAGCCTTTAGTGGAGCAACGCACGATATTGCTTGTGATGGTGTATATATGGCTGAATTGAACAAAGAAGATCAGGCAAAATATATCGGAGTGCAGGGTGCCTTTTATAATGTGGCCAAATTGGTTGCTAATGGAGGATTAGTTGCTATGGCAGGAGCATTGGCAGAGCACTTCGGAGCAATAGAAGGTGCTTCGATAGATGCTAACAAAGGAGCATATTCATCTGCATGGATGATTATTTTCGGCGTAATTGCGGCAATAATGGTACTGATCGGTATTTATCATATAAAAATGTTACCTTCTACACAGGTTCCGTCAACAACGAAGAAAACGGCATCAGAAGTTGGGCACGAATTGGTAGCAGTCATTGCTAACTTCTTTACTAAAAAGCACATTCTCTACTATATCTGTTTTATTATTTTATATCGTTTGGCAGAAGGCTTTATCATGAAAATAGCTCCGCTGTTTTTACGTGCGTCAAGGGATGTAGGCGGCTTAGGACTGTCGTTGACAGAGATCGGCACGCTAAATGGTATCTTTGGTTCCGCTGCTTTCGTTTTAGGCTCATTGTTAGCAGGTATTTATGTCTCTAAGTTCGGATTGAAAAAGACACTATTTACTCTCTGCTGTATTTTTAATCTTCCGTTTGTGGCCTATACTTTTTTGGCAGTTGCACAGCCTACTAATGTATATCTGATCGGAACTTGTATAACGATGGAATATTTTGGTTATGGTTTTGGTTTTGTCGGATTGACGTTGTTTATGATGCAACAGATTGCTCCAGGCAAACATCAAATGTCACATTACGCATTTGCTTCAGGAATCATGAATCTGGGAGTGATGCTTCCGGGAATGGTTAGTGGTTATCTTAGTGACTTATTAGGATATCGTAATTTCTTTATCTATGTGTTAATTGCAACTATTCCAGCTTTTCTGATTACTTATTTCATACCTTTCACGTATGATGACTCAAAAAATAAATAATATAAAATCAACGATTATGAATAAAATTCAAATTCCTTGGGAAGATCGTCCTGTCGGATGTACGGACGTTATGTGGCGTTACTCACAAAATCCAGTTATCGGACGTTATCATATTCCTTCATCTAATAGTATTTTCAATAGTGCTGTTGTTCCTTTTGAGGATGGTTTTGCAGGCGTATTCCGTTGTGATAACAAAGCTGTACAGATGAATATCTTTGCAGGTTTTAGTAAGGACGGAATTCATTGGGATATCAATCATGAACCTATTCAGTTTAAAGCAGGTAACACGGAAATGATTGAGTCGGAATATAAATACGACCCTCGTGTTACATGGATTGAAGACCGCTATTGGGTGACTTGGTGTAATGGCTATCATGGCCCTACGATTGGTATTGCCTATACTTTTGACTTTAAGGAGTTTTTCCAGTGCGAAAATGCTTTCTTGCCTTTCAATCGTAATGGTGTACTTTTCCCGCAGAAGATCGATGGCAAGTATGCGATGTTGAGTCGTCCCAGTGATAATGGACATACTCCGTTTGGCGATATATACATCAGCTATAGCCCGGATATGAAATATTGGGGTGAACACCGTTGTGTAATGAAAGTGACTCCTTTCCCGGAAAGCGCTTGGCAGTGTACAAAGATTGGTGCAGGTTCAGTTCCTTTCCTTACAGATGAAGGCTGGTTGCTGTTCTATCACGGTGTAATCACTACTTGTAATGGTTTCCGTTACGCTATGGGAGCTGCCATATTGGATAAAGATCATCCGGAAAAAGTTCTTTACCGTACACGTGAATATCTGATAGGTCCGGCTGCTCCTTACGAACTTCAGGGTGACGTTCCTAATGTAGTATTCCCCTGTGCTGCTTTGCAAGATGGTGAACGTGTTGCTGTTTATTATGGTGCGGCAGATACTGTGGTAGGTATGGCCTTCGGATATATAAAAGAGATTATCGATTTTACGAAACGAACGAGTATCATTTAATAAAGATATGAAACGTATTATATTAACTTACACACTTGCTTTTTCCCTTCTTTCCGCATCTGCGGGGGAAGGGGGAAGCCCTCCCCTAAAAAATACGGATAAAGGTCTTTTGATAGATTATGTAGATCCTTTTATCGGAACTACTAATTTCGGGACTACCAATCCCGGAGCGATTTGTCCAAATGGTATGATGTCTGTGGTTCCTTTCAATGTGATGGGATCTTCTGAAAATACCTATGATAAAGACGCACGGTGGTGGTCTACGCCTTATGAATATACAAACTGTTTCTTTACCGGATATGCTCATGTAAATTTGAGTGGAGTCGGTTGTCCGGAATTAGGTTCTTTATTGCTGATGCCTACTACCGGAGAACTGAATGTGGATTATAAGGAATATGGTAGTAAGTATAAGGATGAACAGGCTTCACCGGGTTATTATTCTAATTATCTGACTAAATACAACGTAAAAACAGAAGTCTCGGCTACTCCTCGTACCGGTATTGCCCGTTTTACTTTTCCAAAAGGAAAAAGTCATATATTGTTGAATTTAGGTGAAGGATTAACGAATGAGAGCGGTGCCATGCTTCGTCGTGTAAGCGATTGTGAGGTGGAAGGAGTCAAATTGCTTGGTACATTCTGTTATAACCCTCAAGCTGTGTTTCCTATTTACTTTGTATTACGGGTTAAAAAGAACCCTTCTGCAACAGGGTATTGGAAGAAACAACGTGCGATGACGGGTGTTGAGGCTGAATGGGATCCGGACCAGGGAAAGTATAAACTTTATACTCGCTATGGAAAAGAAATAGCAGGAGATGACATCGGTACTTATTTCTCCTTCGACACAGAAGAAGGTGAGCAGGTAGAAGTACAAATGGGAGTTTCTTTTGTAAGTATAGAAAATGCCCGGTTGAATCTGGATCGTGAACAGGCTGGAAAGAATTTCGAGCAGATTCATGCTGAAGCACGCTCCAAATGGAATGATGACTTATCACGTATAACTGTAGAAGGTGGTACGGATGCTCAAAAAACTGTATTTTACACAGCACTTTACCATTTGCTGATTCATCCTAATATTTTGCAGGATGTAAACGGAGAATATCCGGCAATGGAAAGTGATAAGATTTTGACAACAAAAGGAGATCGCTATACTGTCTTTTCTCTTTGGGATACTTACCGCAATGTTCATCAATTGTTGACTTTGGTTTATCCGGAACGTCAGATGGAAATGGTACGTACAATGCTCGATATGTATCGCGAACATGGATGGTTGCCTAAATGGGAATTATATGGCAGGGAAACATTGACAATGGAAGGTGATCCGAGTATTCCGGTAATTGTAGATACCTGGATGAAAGGTTTGCGTGATTTTGATGTTGATTTGGCTTATGAAGCAATGTACAAATCTGCTACATTACCCGGAGCGGAAAACTTGATGCGTCCTGATAATGATGATTATATGTCCAAGGGATATGTGCCTCTTCGCGAACAGTATGACAATTCCGTATCTCATGCATTGGAATATTATATTGCTGATTTTGCGTTATCTCGCTTTGCAGAGGCTTTGGGTAAAAAGAAAGATGCAGAGATGTTCTACAAGCGTTCTCTGGGATACAAACATTATTATAGCAAAGAATTTGGTACTTTCCGTCCGATTCTTCCAGATGGAACTTTTTACAGTCCGTTTAATCCGAGACAAGGAGAGAACTTTGAACCGAATCCCGGTTTCCATGAAGGTAATTCCTGGAATTATACATTCTATGTGCCACATGATGTATATGGCTTGGCAAAACTAATGGGTGGAAAGAAACCTTTTATTGATAAGCTACAAATGGTTTTTGACGAAGGGCTTTATGACCCGGCAAATGAACCGGATATTGCTTATGCCCATTTATTCTCATATTTTAAAGGTGAAGAATGGCGCACACAGAAAGAGACGCAACGTTTATTAGATAAGTACTTTACAACAAAACCTGATGGTATTCCAGGAAATGATGATACGGGAACGATGTCTTCCTGGGCTATTTTCAATATGATCGGTTTTTATCCGGATTGTCCCGGACTGCCCGAATATACATTGACGACTCCGGTCTTTAATAAGGTAACGATCCGGTTAGATCCGAAATGGTATAAAGAGAACGAATTGGTGATTGAAACCAATCGTACTCAACCAGGAACTTTATATATTGATAAGGTACTATTGGATGGCAAGAAGTTCAATAAATATCATATCACACATGATGAACTTGTTCACGGCAAATATTTAAAGTTTGATTTGAAATAACACACAGTGTTTCATAGGTATCGTTTTTGGGTTGACAGGGCTGTCGGACTTTTTATAGTCCGGCAGCCCATTTTTTTACATTTACTTCTGTTATTACTTCTTCGAAAATAGTGACGGTATATGCCCGGGATAGTGACGGTATCGGACCAAGATAGCGTCACTATTTGTCTTGGATACCGTCACTATCTTACTTTTATTAAATTATACTCCGTAGTATTTTTAGTTATTCTCTGTTTTATAGGTGATTACAAAAATCTATTCCATACGTCTACTATGTAAATCGTATGCAATAAAATAAAAAATGAGAAGAAATTTATTTAAACATATCCTTTGGATATTGATACTTGCAGAGTGTTTTCCTCTATTGGCAATTGCCGGATCGCAGCAAAAGGAACAACGTTATAAAATAGCCGTATGTGACTGGATGATTCTGAAACGTCAGAAAATCGGTTCATTCCAATTGGTACATGAATTGAATGGTGACGGTGTAGAATTGGATATGGGTGGTCTTGGCAAGAGGGAAATGTTTGATAATAAATTGCGCGAGCCCCATTTCCTGCAGTTATTTCGTGAAACTGCTCAAAAATATCAATTAGAAGTTTCTTCTATTGCTATGTCCGGTTTCTATGGACAGTCTTTTCTGGAACGAGCTAACTATAAAGATTTAGTTCAGGATTGCCTTCATGCCATGAAAGTGATGAATGCCAAAGTTGCCTTTCTTCCTTTGGGAGGAATCAAAGCCGGATGGGAAAAGATTCCGGCACTACGGACAGAAGTTGTAAAACGCTTGAAGGAGGTAGGAGATATGGCAGCTTCTGAAGGGGTGGTGATTGGTATTGAAACTCAATTGGATGCAAAAGGAGATGTGAAACTACTGAAAGAAATTAATTCTCCCGGAATCAAGATCTATTTTAAATTTCAAAATGCATTGGAGAATGGAAGGGATTTGTGCAAGGAGTTGAAGATTCTGGGGAAAAAGAGGATTTGCCAGATTCACTGTACGGACACAGATGGAGTGACTTTACCTTATAATGAACGATTGGACATGAATAAGGTGAAAAAGACGCTGGATAAGATGGGATGGATTGGATGGCTGGTAGTAGAACGTTCGCGCGATAAGGATGACGTGCGGAACGTGAAAAAGAATTATAGTACGAATATTAAGTATTTGAAAGAGGTGTTTCAACAGAGATAGGAGGATATTATGATATAGTTAATATTACAAAGAGAGAGAAAAAAATGCAAAATCTATTTTTTTTATTCTTTTAAGTGATTACATATTTTTTGATTGTACGTCTTTCCTTAAAAGATCTTTTAGATTTTGAAGATATAATATATTATTTTTGTTTAAATTAAAATTTAATCTATGAAGAGTAAAATGAAGATTAAAATGAAGATTGCCGGAAAGTTATGGGGCTTGTCAGCAATTCTTTTATTCGTTTCTTGTGCTAAAGGTTTTGATGATAATGAAACCTTTTCTGGAGGTGTGACAAATGCACAGTTGGAATCGCCGGTTATCGACGATAATAGCTTTTCAACCTTAACAAACTCTGATGGTACAGAAAGTGTAAAGATAACGTGGCCGGTAGTTATGGGAGCTGGAGGATATTTGCTTAATGTAGATCTTATAGAAGATCCGGCAGACCCTACAGTTACTACAGAGAATCCTGTTGTTGTGATGCAAGATAGTGTTGTAGATGGTTCATCTGTTGTATTTACGAAAACAGAAGATGCTACCTATAAAATAAAAATAAAGACACTTGGCAATGAAAAACTGAACAATAAGGAAGCACAAGAGAGTACTGATTTTAAATATGTTGCATTGGTGCCTGCTACAACAATTCCTGTAGGTGAAGATATAGCTGAATATATTAATAATCAATTGAAAGATAGTGATAAAGAACAAGCTTTTGCTTTGGAAGCAGGTAAGTCTTATGTTCTGAATGGTATTGTTGATTTTAGATTGAATGTGATTACACTTCGTAGTACTGATAAAGATAATCGTCCAACGGTAAAAGTTGGAGCTAGCGGAGGATTTATGACGCAAGCTGGATTGAAAATTAAATTCATTAATTTTGATTGTTCAGAAATGACTGGTGCTGGTTTTTTAACTCTAAGTGGAGAACCTAGTGAAACAATATCAATAAAGAGTTTAGGCTATGATAAAGATGAAGCTAATCAAGATGGTTATATCATCAATAAGCCTGTAATTATTCAGGAATGTAATATCAAAAATCTGCAGAATAGCTTGCTTTATGGTAATAAAAAACCATGGACTTTACGTGATTTCCGTATTACAGATTGCATCGTACAGATGAATAATGCTGGCTCTAATGGGGTTATTAATTTATATGGTGCTACGGGTACAATTAAAGATATGACTATTAAGAATAGTACATTTTATAATTTAGTGAAAAATAGTTCTGCTTATTTTATTCGTTATCAAAATAACTCACAACCTTGGAAATATTTTGGCAAGAGTGATAATACTTCAACTCACATTATATCCAATAATACATTCTGTAAGACTTTTTCAAATAAAGACTTTGGCAATAATATACCTAATGATAAGACCTCAATGACACAAAAAGTTGAATACAATATATTCTATGATGTATATCGTTTATATCAGTATCTTCAAAGTAATAATAAGAAATCAACTGTTGGCAATACTATTTGGGGAGTTGATGGTGGAACTCCTAATGGCAATGATACAGGAGGACGAAAAGATGATAATGGTAATCCGTTTGCTACACTTGAAGACCCTGCGTTCGTAGGTCCTTTCTTGCAGGAACTTGACTTATTAAAAACTAACGGTGGTGTTGATTTTGAACCTAAAGGTGCAGAAGCTGTAAAAAATAAAGGTGGTGACCCTCGTTGGTATAAATAAATATAAAGTATAAATTATAATGCTATAATAATGAAACATAATAATATAATTAAATTGTGCCTTGGCATATTTCTGGCTTTCACAATGGCTTTGCCTGCTATTGCCCAGAAAACACAGACATTCAAAGGTGTAGTGGTAGATACGACGGGGGAACCTATTATTGGTGCTTCTGTGAAGGTGGTAGGTACAACTACTGGGACTATAACTGATTTGGATGGTAAATTTATGGTTGTTGTTCCATCTGGAAAACAGGTTGAAATATCTTATATAGGGTATATAACACAGGTATTATCAGATTTTAAGCAGACTAAGATTGAACTGAAAGAAGATACGCAGCAGTTAGATGAGGTTGTAGTGGTAGGTTATGGTACGCAGAAAAAAGCGCATCTAACAGGAGCTATTGCTACTGTACCTATGGATGATATTCAGGATCTTGCTTCCGGTAACCTGGCAAGTACGTTGAGTGGTATGGTAAATGGACTTAGCGTTAGTGGTGGAGATGCACGACCAGGTGAGAATGCTCGGATTAATATTCGTCAAAATGATGTTTTATCAGATATTGGTGGTACTGCTTCAGAACCATTATATGTTATTGATGGGTATATTTATCCTGTAGAAGTGAAAATTGGTGATGTTACAGAAAACTTAGGAGCAACTGCATTTAATAATTTGGATCCGTCTGTAATTGAAAGTATTTCGGTTTTGAAAGATGCTGCGGCTGCTGTATACGGTGCTCGTGCTGCCAATGGTGTTATATTGGTTACTACTAAGAGAGGTAAACAAGGTGCACCTAAGATCTCATATAGTGGAACTTTTGGCGTTGTGGATGAGGTTTCGCGTGCTAAGATGTTGAATGCTTACCAATATGGTCAACTTTGGAATGCTGTACGTGCGGCTGATCCGACTGACGTATCTATTAATTTGCAAAATGATTTGTTTCAGGCAGACGAGTTGAATGCAATGAAAGGTTTGAATTATGACTTGTTGGACAAATACTGGAAAGCGGCATTGACACAAAAACATAGTATCAATATGACCGGTGGTTCAGAAAGAGCTAATTATTTTGGAGGAATATCTTATTTTGATCAAGATGGTAATCTTGGTAATCTGGATTATAACCGTTGGAACTATCGTGCTGGTGTTGATGTGAAGATTAGTAAATGGTTAAAAGCAAGTCTTCAGGTTTCAGGTGACTATGGAAAGAAAAACAAACCGAATGTGAAGGTTGGAGGTAGTAATGACGAGAAAGACTATAATCTTCTGTTAGTTCGTCCATATTATATTCCTGAAGAAGTGAATGGTATTCCAATCGTGCCTTATGGTATTAGCAATTCACAGGTAAGTTCTTCGCAAAACTATTCATTTTCTCTGCTTCAAAACGCAGGGGATTATAATAGAACAGAAACATCGAATATGAACATTAATGCGGGGCTGGAATATGATTTTGGATGGAATAAATGGTTGAAAGGGTTAAAACTAAAATTCTCTTATTCAAAGAGTATCAATTCTACAAAAAACAATCAATATGGTTCGTCATATGAGCTTTATTATATGTCCAAACGTGCTGGAAGTGGAAATCACTTGTATACACCTATCCAAGGGCAGGAATCTCTTTATGAAGAGTTGCTGGCAGAAAACAATTTCTTACTAGCTAATAATGGTTCTGCTATAAACAATGCCAGTGGGGATCCTTATTTGTCTCGTACAATGAGCCGTGCTGATAATTATCAGATGAACTTCACTGCAACTTATAACCGTGATTTTGGTAGTCATCATATAGGTGCTTTGTTTTCTATTGAAAAATCAGAGGCTGAAAGTGAATATTTAGTGGGACAGGTTACTAATCCTTATGAATTTACCAATGGACAATCGAATCTAGTTCAATATAATAGTGCATCTACTACAGAATTTAAACGTGCAGAGTCTGGTACATTATCATATATTGGTCGTGTGAACTATGCATATGCTGATAAGTACTTGTTTGAGTTCCTGCTTCGCTCGGATGCATCAACCAAGTTTGCTCCTGAAAATTATTGGGGAGTTTTTCCTTCAGTTTCTGCTGGTTGGATTATATCACAAGAAGAATGGTTTAAAAAGAGTGTGAAATGGGTTGATTATTTGAAAGTACGAGCTTCGTTTGGTTTAACAGGTCGGGATAATACGAAAGCATGGCAATGGATGCAGAACTATGCGGTTGATAAAGATAAAGGACCTATATTTGGTGTTAATACATCAACAAACGCTGGTAATCATATAACTATTAATAAAGAAATATCCGCTGTAAACCGTGATGCACACTGGGATAAGTCATATAAAGCAAACTTTGGTTTGGATTTCAATGTGTTGAATAACCGTTTATCATTCAATATTGATGGTTATTATGAGTGGAATCGCGAAATGTTACTCCCATATTCAGCTTCTATTCCAGGTACAGTAGGAACACAGTCTGCGAATTTTAATTATGGAGAGTTGGACACATATGGCATGGAGTTATCTGTGACTTGGAGAGATAAAATAGGAAAAGATTTTAAATATAAAGTGTCTGTGAATACCGGATATACGGATAATAAGGTGCTCATGATGGACTGGGAAACCAACCAGCGTTATATGAAGATTCATGAGGGCAGTCGTACCGATATGGGAACATGGGGAATGCAGTGTCTTGGTATGTTCCGTAGTTATCAAGATATAGATGAATATTTCACCAAATATAATATTACATCATATATGGGTATGACTAAGGATAATGTAAAACCTGGTATGTTAATATATAAAGATATTCGTGGTGCAGAACAGACCGACGGAACCTATGCTGGACCAGATGGAGTTGTAAGTTATGAAAATGATCAAGTCCGTTTGTCAAACCGAAGTAATCCTTATGGTTTCACTACAAATTTGAGTGCAGAATGGAAAGGTATTTCTTTGTCTGCACAGATAAGCGCAAGTTGGGGAGGATATAGTTTTGTCCCAACATCGGCACTTAAGATCGGTAACATGGTTGGTTCAGGATCGGGTTCGTATACAGATCTGGAATATACCAATATGCCATCCTTCTGGAATACAGATAATATGTTTGTTTATAATGATGTAGTTGATGCGTCAGGTAATGTGGTTGTAAAAGCTAATCGCAATGCAAAATATCCTAACTTAAGATGGGGTAGTGTTAATAGTGTGAATTCAACATATTGGAGAGTGAGTGGAACTCGCGTTAGCATGAATCGCTTAACATTAGCATATGCCATACCATCGAAGTTTACAAGATTGATCGGTATTGAAAGTTGTCGTTTCAATGTAACAGGACAGAACTTATTTAGTTTCTATAATCCTTATCCTGATAATTTTATAGATCCTATGACTTCTTATGGTAGTTATCCTACTTTGCGTAAGTTTACTATTGGTGTAAATGTGACATTCTAAAAAGAAATAACGATGAAAAGAAAAAATATAATAGCTTTCAGTGTTGCTTTAATGGCGATAGGTGCTTTCACTTCATGTAGTGATGAGTTTCTACAAGATAAAAAAAATTACGACTATGTTGACGCAAGTACATATAATACATTCAGTGGTGCAAAAGCACGTGTAGATGATATATATGCTTGGTGCTTGCCTAATGCGAGTTCCGAACCAAGTTGGAAATACAATAGTACCGGAGCAGCTGATTTACAGTCTAAGTCTACAGAAGAGTATAGTGGATTCGGATCATTCGTAGATCCTGACGCTCCGATGACCAGTCAGAGTGGAAACAATACGGTTCCTGATTATTTTCATAATAGTGGTAATAATATTCAGGCAAGTGTTTGGGGACGTATTCGTAATTGCAATGATGTTATTTATGGTATAGAGAATAGTACTCTTTCAGAAGAAGAAAAGAATGAGTTACTCGGACAGGTTTATTTCTTTCGTGCATGGTGTTACTACAACTTGGTGAAGTGGTATGGTGGAGTGCCTATAATTACGGAAGTACAAGAACCAGTGGCAGGGGCTATCACTCCTCGTTCTACAACAAAAGCGTGTGTTAATTTTATTTGTGAGGATTTAGAGCGTTCAGCGCAGTTGCTTGCTCCGTTTACTGAAAATGGAGGATGGTCTTCAAGTGATTTTGGACGTGTTACTTCCGGTACAGCACTAGCATTGAAAGGACGAACTCTTTTGTTATATGCAAGTCCGTTGTTTAACCGTAAAAATGATGTGGAACGTTGGAGGAAAGCTTATAATGAAATCACTGCTGATTTACCCCGAATAAATGCTTGTGGATATGGTTTAGTTAATGAAGGTAATGCCGGAACTAATGCTTCAGGTTGGGCGAATGTTTTTTCAATGGTTGATGGCAATACAGAAGCTGTGTTTGTAACACTATATAATGATATAGCCACTGGTGGAGTACCTGATTTTAGTAAAAATAACTCATGGGAACATGGTATTCGGCCATCAAATGCCATGGGAGGTGGTGGCAAAACTCCTTCTGCTATGATGGTTGATATGTTTCCTATGGCTGATGGAAAAAGACCTTCTATGTGCAATACTTATACTACACTAGAGCAATCTTCTGTTGCTTATGATAAGAATGTTCCATTTGCCAATCGTGATCCTCGTTTTTATCGGACATTTGCTTTCCCCGGAGTACGCTGGGCTTTCAGTGGTGATCCTAAGAATGCAAGCAATAATAATCCTTATACAGGGGATAAGTATAATTTGTGGAACTATGTTTGGTATGCTAATGAGAGTGATAGAGATAATGAAGAGGCTAGTAGCTCTAATACTTATGGTGCGGATAACTTGTTGACAAATGCTAAAGGTTTCTATATACGTAAACGTTCGGATGATTTAGATGTGAATTCGAATGCCAGATATAAATTTACTCAAGCAAATGGTTTTAAATTTAGTGGTAGCCCATATTTGGAGATTCGTTATGCTGAAGTGTTGTTGAATTATGCAGAAGCTGCATGTGGTGCTGGTGAAATGGGAGTAGCTGTTGAACAATTGAAGAAGATACGTGCTCGTGTAGGATATACATCTGCAAATAATTTCGGTTTACAGACCAACTTGTCAGGTGACCAAGCTGCATGTTTTGCTGCCATCTTGTACGAACGTCAGATTGAATTGGCTTATGAAGGAAAACGTTTTGATGACTTACGCCGTTGGATGTTGTTTGATGGTGGTGCAGAAAGAGCAGAAGGTGCTCCTGACACATGGGTTCCGTCTGGTTGGAATGGAAACACTTGCACTTATTTAGGTTTTAAACAACTCAATGGACAACGCCGTGATAATCTTGAATTCCGTGTTAGTAGTACTCATGAGAGTAAAGGGCTTGGTGGTACTTCGTGGGAAATAAATGGAGTAAATCCAGATCCTCTAAAAGATGTAACACGTCCGGATGCATTAGATTTGAGACAAGCGGATATTTCCAGTCAACAGAATAAGTTAGTTGAGTTTTATAATACTTATTTGACGCGTAAAATGAAGAAAGGTGATGCATATACTACTGATCATACACCTAAATATATGAATTTTCTTCCTAGATATTACTTCCTAGGTTTTGCGGAAGGAGCTCAAAAGGCTAATCAGACATTGCCACAGACTATTGGTTGGGCAGATTATAATAATGGTGGTGCTAACGGTACTTTCGATCCATTAGCAGAATAAATTTATAATATCTGATTTATCTTGATAACGTCTCTAATATCTCTTGAATGAGAGGATTGGAGACGTTATTTTTTTGATAGGAATATGGGTTCTGAGGGAAAAAACATATTTAGGATAATAAATTCTGTTCTACTGATTACAAATCTTTTCTTCTTTCGTCTTATTATTGTATTTTTGAATTAACAACTTCACAAAACCAAATAAAAATGAAGAAGAAACAGGTACTTTTAGCAGTTTTTGCTGCAACAATGTTGACTCCGACCGTTGCATGGGCGCAATACCCACAAATATCTGGCGAAGCCAAAGAAAACTATACAAAAATGATGACTGAAGAGCGGAAACGCTCTGATGAAGCATGGGCAAAAGCGTTGCCGATAGTACAAAAAGAAGCTAGAGAAGGACGTCCATATATTCCTTGGGCTGGTCGTCCGTACGATTTGCCACAGGCTGATATCCCTTCATTCCCAGGTGCTGAAGGTGGTGGTATGTACAGTTTCGGTGGTCGTGGAGGTAAAGTGATAACTGTCACAAATCTGAATGATCGTGGACCGGGTTCTTTCCGTGAAGCATGTGAAACTGGTGGTGCACGTATTATCGTTTTTAATGTTGCTGGTATCATCCGTCTGGAATCTCCGATTATCGTCCGTGCTCCTTACGTAACCATTGCCGGACAAACAGCTCCGGGAGACGGTGTTTGTATTGCTGGAGAATCATTTTGGGTAGATACACATGATGTGGTTGTACGTCATATGCGTTTCCGTCGTGGAGAAACGAAAGTATGGCATCGTGATGACTCTTTCGGAGGTAACCCTGTTGGTAATATAATGATCGACCACTGTTCCTGTACATGGGGATTGGATGAAAACATTTCTTTCTATCGCCACATGTACGACCCGAGTGAAGGACAGTATGAAAGCAAAGATTTGAAACTTCCTACTGTAAACGTAACTATTCAAAACACGATCTCTGCAAAAGCGTTGGATACATACAATCATGCGTTCGGTAGTACGTTAGGTGGTGAGAACTGTGCATTTGCCCGTAACCTCTGGGCTAGTAACTCCGGACGTAATCCTTCTATCGGTTGGAATGGCATATTCAATTTCGTTAATAATGTAGTATTCAATTGGGTGCACCGTTCTTCCGATGGTGGTGATTATACCGCGATGTTCAATATGATTAACAACTACTATAAACCGGGACCTGCTACTCCTAAGGATTCCAATGTAGGACATCGTATCTTGAAACCGGAAGCAGGACGTAGTAAGCTGGATCATAAAGAATATGGACGAGTATATGCCGATGGAAATATAATGGAAGGCTATCCTGAAATAACTAAAGACAACTGGAATGGCGGTATTCAGATTGAAACTCAACCGAACACTGACGGATATACTGAATACATGCGTAGCTATCAGCCGTTTGAGATGCCGTATATCAATATCATGGGGGCTAAAGATGCTTATGATTATGTATTGAAACATGTAGGCGCGAATATTCCTTGTCGTGATATTGTTGACGAACGTGTGATTGAAGAAGTAAGAACAGGTATTCCTTATTATGAAAAGAAACTTCCTAAAGATGCTTATGGTGACTTAACAGGTTTGTCTCCTAAGTCAATGGGAGAAGATGGACAGTTCAAGTATCGTCGTTTACCGAAAGATTCTTATAAGCAGGGTATTATTACTGATATTCGCCAGATGGGTGGTTATCCTGAATACAAAGGTACTCCTTATGTTGATACAGACAAAGATGGTATGCCGGACGAATGGGAAATTGCTAACGGACTAAATCCGAATGATCCGAGTGATGCCAATAAGGACTGTACTGGTGACGGATATACTAATATTGAAAAATACATCAACGGTATCAGTACAAAGCATAAAGTAGATTGGAGAGATATGAAGAACAACTACGATACATTGGCTGAAAAAGGAAAATTAATGTAATTATGAAAAAGATACTGATACTATCATTGCTTTTTATTTCCGGTTGGATGTCTGCACAGGCAGTCGACTTAAATAAAGAGAATCGTGATCCTGAATATGTAAAGTCTATTGTCAGCCGGTCACAAAAGATCGTTGATAAACTCGGACTTACAGATGCGAAAATAGCCGAAGATGTTCGCAATGTCATAGCCAATCGTTACTTCGAATTAAATGATATTTATGAGGTGCGGGATGCGAAAGTCAAGAAAGTAAAAGAATCCGGGTTGACTGGTGAGGCTAAAAATGAAGCTTTGAAAGCTGCGGAAAATGAAAAAGATGCGGCACTATATCGTTCACATTTCGCTTTTCCTGCCAATTTATCTCTCTTTCTTGATGAAAAGCAAATAGAAGCTGTTAAAGATGGCATGACTTATGGAGTAGTAAAAGTGACTTATGACTCACATCTAGACATGATTCCTACTTTGAAAGAAGAAGAAAAAGCTCAAATCTATGCTTGGTTGATAGAGGCCCGTGAATTTGCGTTGGATGCAGAAAATTCGAATAAGAAACACGCTGCTTTCGGAAAATACAAAGGACGTATCAACAACTATCTGGCTAAACGTGGATATGACCTGAAGAAAGAACGAGAGGAATGGTATAAACGTATAAAAGCCCGTGGAGGTTCTATATAATTAAAAAATAAGATACTATAAAAAGAAGTGAAATTCTTTCCCATTGTAAATGGTTAGTTTGTTTGATGGTGGAAAGGGTGGCTCGGAGAGTCGCCCTTTTATCGTATATAAATTTTGAATCTACTGATTCTTCTAGTATATTTGAGTACAAATGGCGCTTTCCATCGTCTCCTCTGTATAAAAGATACAAATATAGAATATACAAATGAAAAAGTTAAGAAATACATTAGCCGCAATAAGTCTTCTGTTTCTGGCTTCTTGTGGGGGGAACAAAGACTACTACATGTTCACTTCGTTTCATGAACCGGCTGATGAGGGGTTGAGATACTTATACAGTGAGGACGGAATTCACTGGGACAGTATTCCGGGAGTTTGGCTAAAGCCGGAACTGGGACAGCACCAGCTCATGCGGGACCCCTCGATGGTACGTACTCCGGATGGAACCTATCATTTGGTCTGGACTACAAGTTGGAAAGGTGATTTAGGGTTTGGCTACGCACATTCCAAAGATCTGATCCATTGGTCGGAACAACAGATGATTCCTGTAATGGCAGACGAACCGACTACCATTAATGTATGGGCTCCGGAAATTTTCTATGACGACGAGAACGATCAGTTTATGGTAGTATGGGCCTCCTGTGTCCCCGGGCGTTTCGAAAAGGGAATAGAAGAAGAGAATAATAATCATCGTTTATACTATATCACTACAAAAGATTTTAAAACCGTTTCGAAAGCAAAACTTTTGTATGATCCAGGATTCAGCACCATTGATGCCGTTATCGTGAAACGGGCAAAGAATGACTATGTAATGGTACTCAAGGATAACACCCGTCCGGAACGTAATCTGAAAATCGCTTTTTCCGATTCTATGACCGGTCCTTATTCGCCCGCATCCCAGCCTTTCACAGAATCCTTTGTAGAAGGACCGTCTGTAGAGAAAGTGGGAGACGATTATCTAATCTATTTTGATGTATATAAGAAAAAAATATATGGCGCTATGCGTACGAAGGATTTCCGGAACTTTACAGATGTAACAGAAGAGGTAAGCATCCCTGTAGGGCATAAGCATGGGACCATATTTACGGCTCCGGAATCAGTCGTAAAAGCATTATTGGAAGAAAAGAAATAAATCCGGAAACAATTTTAAATCAGAATAAATCATGAACAACTCTGCTAAAATTCTTTTTGTACTGGCTGTCGGTTGGTTGACTACTACAGCCTTTGCACAAGATAGAATTCATTATACAGGAAAAGAATTATCGAACCCTGCTTGTCACGACGGACAACTGTCTCCGGTAGTCGGAGTACATAACATTCAGTTGGTGCGTGCGAATCGTGAACATCCCGATGCTTCGAACGGTAATGGATGGACGTATAATCATCAGCCGATGCTGGCTTATTGGAATGGGCAGTTTTTCTATCAATACCTGGCAGACCCTTCTGACGAACACGTACCGCCTTCACAGACTTTTCTGATGACTTCGAAGGATGGATATCGCTGGACAAATCCGGAAATAGTGTTTCCTCCTTATAAAGTTCCCGATGGATACACCAAAGAATCTCGTCCGGGTGTACAGGCCAAAGATCTGATTGCCATTATGCACCAGCGTGTCGGATTCTATGTCTCTAAATCCGGCAAGCTGATTACAATGGGAAATTACGGAGTTGCTTTGGATAAAAAGGATGATCCCAATGATGGAAACGGTATTGGTCGGGTGGTTCGTGAAATAAAGAAAGACGGTTCTTACGGACCGATCTATTTCATTTATTATAATCATGGATTTAATGAAAAGAATACTGATTATCCGTATTTTAAGAAAAGCAAGGATCGTGAGTTTGTGAAGGCTTGCCAGGAAATTCTCGACAATCCGCTGTATATGATGCAGTGGGTGGAAGAAGCCGACCGTGAAGATCCTATTCTCCCGCTGAAGAAAGGATACAAAGCATTCAATTGCTATACATTGCCGGATGGACGTATTGCCAGTCTTTGGAAACATGCGCTTACCTCTATCAGTGAGGATGGCGGACATACCTGGGCAGAGCCTGTGCTTCGTGCAAAAGGTTTCGTCAACAGCAACGCGAAAATTTGGGGACAGCGTTTAAGTGATGGTACATACGCTACTGTATATAATCCGTCGGAATTTCGTTGGCCGCTGGCTATATCTTTGAGTAAAGATGGATTGGAATATACGACATTGAATTTGGTACATGGCGAAATCACTCCCATGCGTTATGGAGGAAATTATAAATCATACGGTCCTCAATATCCGCGTGGTATTCAGGAAGGCAATGGAGTGCCTGATGATGGTGATTTGTGGGTTTCTTACAGTGTGAACAAGGAAGATATGTGGATTTCCCGTATTCCTGTCCCGGTGGAAATAAATGCTTCAGCACATGCGGATGATGATTTCTCAAAAAATAAATCAATTGCGGAACTGACTGACTGGAATATTTATTCTCCGGTTTGGGCTCCTGTTTCTTTGGAGGATCAATGGTTGAAGTTGCAGGATAAAGATCCGTTTGATTATGCCAAAGTGGAACGTAAAATTCCGGCTTCTAAAGAATTGAAAGTATCATTTGATTTGAAAGCCGGCCAGAATAATAAAGGCACACTCCAGATTGAATTTCTGGATGAGAATGGAATAGCCTGTTCTCGTATGGAACTTACTGATGATGGCATTTTCCGATTGAAAGGCGGCTCCCGGTTTGCAAATATGATGAAATATGAAGCAGGAAAGGTTTATCATGTAGAAGCAGTCCTTTCTACTGTTAATCGTAATATTCAAGTATATGTAGATGGTAAGAGAGTAGGGGTGCGTATGTTCTATGCGCCCGTGGCTGCTGTGGAGCGAATCGTATTCCGTACTGGCGTACCTCGTACATTCCCGACTGTAGATACTCCTGCCGACCAGACTTATGATTTGCCGAATGCAGGTGCACAAGATCCATTGGCTGAATATGGCATTGCCAATGTGAAAACATCTTCTACAGATAAGGATGCGTCTTCTGCTTTTTTAAAGTATGCTGACTTCAGTCATTATGCAGACTATTTCAACGGTATGGAAGACGAAAATATTGTTCAGGCAATTTCCAATGCAAAGGCTTCGGAATGGATGGAGGAAAATATTCCTTTGTTCGAGTGTCCGCAACATAACTTTGAAGAAATGTATTATTATCGTTGGTGGTCAATCCGTAAGCATATCAAGGAGACTCCTGTAGGCTATGGCATGACCGAGTTTCTCGTTCAGCGTTCTTATTCAGATAAATATAATTTGATTGCTTGTGCAATTGGACATCACATTTATGAAAGCCGTTGGTTGCGTGATCCGAAATATTTGGATCAGATTATTCATACATGGTATCGTGGCAATGATGGCGGTCCGATGAAGAAAATGGATAAGTTCAGCTCATGGAATGCAGATGCTGTTTTGGCTCGTTACATGGTAGATGGTGATAAGGACTATCTGCTGGATATGAAGAAAGATCTGGAAACCGAATATCAGCGTTGGGAACGTACGAACCGTTTGAAAAATGGATTGTATTGGCAGGGTGATGTACAGGATGGTATGGAAGAATCAATCAGTGGAGGACGGAAGAAGAAATATGCCCGGCCGACAATCAATAGCTATATGTATGGCAATGCTAAAGCACTTTCATGTATAGGAATTCTTTCCGGTGATGAGGGGATGGCTATGAAATATGGCATGAAAGCAGATACTTTGAAAAATCTGGTAGAAAATGAATTGTGGAATACACGTCATCAGTTTTTTGAAACGATGCGTACGGACTCTTCTGCGAATGTGCGTGAAGCAATCGGATATATTCCCTGGTATTTCAACCTGCCGGATACCGCCCAAAAGTATGAAATTGCCTGGAAGGAAATTATGGATGCAAAAGGCTTTTCTGCTCCTTATGGACTGACAACTGCAGAACGTCGTCATCCGGAATTCCGTACACGTGGAGTAGGCAAGTGTGAGTGGGACGGTGCTATCTGGCCGTTTGCTTCCGCACAGACATTGACAGCAATGGCTAACTTTATGAATAATTATCCGCAGACTGTATTGTCTGACAGTGTATATTTCCGTCAGATGGAATTGTATGTGGAATCACAGTACCATCGTGGTCGTCCCTATATTGGTGAATATTTAGATGAGGTGACCGGTTATTGGCTGAAAGGAGATCAGGAACGTAGCCGTTATTATAACCATTCCACTTTCAACGACTTGATAATTACAGGACTGATCGGACTTCGTCCACGTTTGGATAATACGATTGAAGTGAACCCCTTAATTCCTGCCGACAAATGGGATTGGTTCTGTTTGGATAATGTATTATATCACGGTCATAATCTGACGATTCTTTGGGATAAGAATGGTGATCGTTATCATTGCGGAAAAGGATTACGCATTTTTGTAGATGGTAAGGAAGTAGGACATACAGATACATTGACTAGAATTGTTTGTGAAAATGTACTCAAATAATCTTTATTTTTAGACATAAGAACAAAAGAACATAAATGCTGCGCTTTGAAATTATTTCTATTGCTTATTGAACTGCTATTTTATTTTTTGTTCTTATGTTCTTCTGTCTGAATTAGATTCCCATTTATCGAACAAATAAAAGATACTTGAAAAATGAAATTCAAAAAGATTCTTCTTTCATTGCTAACTTGTTTGTCTTGTTTTGTACAGGCGAAGAATATAACCATCAGTCGTCTTACCTGTGAGATGCAGGAGGGACTGGTAGTGGTCGAAGGTTCACCCCGTTTGGGCTGGGTGATGGAATCGCCGGAAAATGGGACACGACAATCTGCCTATGAGATTGACATTCGGGAGGCTTTTACAGGGCGTTCCGTTTGGAATAGTGGGAAGGTTTATTCTTCGCAGAGTCAGTTAGTTTCTACAAAGGGGGCAGATATACGTCCTGATAACTCATTTAATTATAGTTGGCGCGTTCGTGTTTGGGATGAAACAGATACACCTTCCGAGTGGAGCAGTGAAGCGAAATTCCGGGCAGTACCCGAAAGGTTATCTTCGGGGCAGTGGATTGGAGCTATTACCCGACAAAATGCTCATTTACCGGAAGGGCGTAAGTTCCACGGTGGAGAGTTGAAGAAACCGGAAGTGAAAGCAGCTTGGGAAGCAGTAGACACTTTGGCAAAGAAAAGTATTTGTTTGAGAAGAACATTCCAGGTAGGAGATGCGACAGAAGGGGCGGCAAACCGAAAACCGGGTAAGAAAATAGTGGAAGCAACGGCATACGTTTGTGGTCTGGGATTCTATGAGTTTTCTTTGAATGGCAAAAAGGTAGGTAACAGTGAGTTTGCTCCATTGTGGAGTGATTATGATAAAACTGTTTACTATAACACATACGATGTGACGGAACAATTGCGGCGTGGTGAAAATGTCGTAGGAATCTTATTGGGGAATGGATTCTATAATGTGCAGGGGGGGCGTTATCGCAAATTACAGATCAGTTTTGGTCCTCCCACACTTTTATTTGAGCTGGTTATTAACTACGAAGATGGAACATGTACGACAGTTCATTCAGATAATGACTGGAAATATGATTTTAGTCCGGTAACCTTCAATTGCATATATGGAGGGGAAGATTATGATGCGCGTCGTGAACAGAAAGGATGGAATCAGATTGGCTTTGATGACAGTCACTGGCGTCCGGTAGTCGTACAGGAAGCTCCTAAAGGAATACTTCGTCCACAGATGGCGGCTCCGGTGAAAATCATGGAACGTTATGATATTCAAAAGGTAACTAAACTAAATGCGGAACAAATAGCATCGGCTTCCATATCGACCAAAAGAACAGTCGATCCTTCTGCTTTTGTATTGGATATGGGACAGAATCTGGCTGGCTTTCCGGAAATAACAGTACGTGGTAAACGTGGACAGAAAGTGACTTTGATTGTAGCCGAAGCATTAACGGATGAAGGTGCTTGCAATCAGCGTCAGACAGGGCGTCAGCACTATTACGAATACACTCTGAAAGGGGAAGGTGATGAAACCTGGCACCCTCGTTTCTCTTATTACGGTTTTAGATATATCCAGGTAGAGGGTGCTGTCTTAAAAGGACAGAAGAATCCGCAGAAGTTACCTGTATTAAAGAATATTCAATCCTGTTTCGTATATAATTCAGCCAAGAAAGTTTCCACTTTCGAATCATCCAACCGGATATTTAATGCTGCCCATCGATTGATCGAGAAAGCGGTTCGCAGCAATATGCAGTCTGTGTTTACGGATTGTCCGCATCGTGAGAAACTTGGGTGGCTGGAACAGGTACATCTGAATGGTCCGGGTTTGTTGTATAACTATGATTTGACAGCATACGCTCCGCAGATTATGCAGAATATGGTAGATGCACAACATTCCAACGGAGCCATGCCGACAACTGCTCCGGAATACGTGATTTTTGAAGGTCCGGGTATGGATGCTTTTGCCGAATCTCCGGAGTGGGGTGGTTCTTTGGTTATTTTCCCTTTTATGTACTATGAGACTTATGGAGACGATTCATTGATTAAGAAATATTATCCGAATATGCGTCGTTACGTGGATTATCTCAAGACTCGTGCAGATAAAGGTATTCTGTCTTTCGGATTGGGAGACTGGTATGATTACGGAGATTTTCGTGCGGGATTCTCACGGAATACACCCGTTCCTTTGGTGGCTACTGCGCATTATTACATGACAGTCATGTATTTGGTACAAGCCGCGAAAATGGTGGGTAATGACTTTGACACTCGTTATTATACTTCGTTGGCACAGGATATAATGGCTGCATTTAATAAATATTTTCTTCATAAAGATACTGCACAATATGGTACAGGAAGCCAATGCAGTAATGCGCTTCCGTTGTTCCTCCAAATGACGCAGGATGCAGATGAACAAGGTAACTACCGACCGGATGCAGATTTGCATGAGAAAGTATTCACGAATCTGATAAAAGATGTGGAAGCACATGGCAACCGTTTGACTACCGGTGATGTGGGCAACCGTTATCTGATTCAGACATTGGCGCGTAATGGAGAACATGAACTTATTTATAAAATGTTCAATCATGAAGAAGCTCCCGGATATGGTTTCCTGTTAAAATTCGGCGCTACAACTTTGACCGAGCAGTGGGACCCCCGTCAAGGTTCTTCCTGGAATCACTTTATGATGGGACAGATTGATGAATGGTTCTTTAATTCACTGGTCGGTATTCGTCCTTCTACCACTCCAAAACAAGGTTATCAGAAGTTCATCATCGCTCCCCAACCTGTGGGAGATTTGAAATATGTCAAAGCGTCGTATGATACTTTATACGGTACCATTAATGTGGACTGGACTTGTGAGAATGGGACTTTCACTTTAAACGTGTCTGTTCCGGTGAATACTACCGCTGTCGTTTACCTCCCGGGCGAAAAAGAACCGAAAGAGATACAGAGCGGAACATATCAATTGGTTTGTGCAAAATGAAAGAGACATTTTATATATATTTGTAGAATGAAAAACAATGTATTCGTATAAAAAATCATGCAGCATCTTTATTTTAATCATGTAGCATGTTTGAAAAAAACATCTCAATGATTGTCTTCAAACATTGGGAAGAAAAAAAGATTCTATTAGCATGATTTTTTAGAAGGTAACAATGAAATTATACTTTAATAATATCGATTATGAATTTACGAACAACTCTTATCGTCTTTCTTTGCTTCTGTGCAACCACAGTTCTTCGTGCCGAGCGTGTAGATATGCTGAAGGCCGGTGCAAAAGCAAATGGCAAGACTCTTAATACAAAACTAATCAATTCAACGATTGACCGTCTGAACCGTGGGGGCGGAGGTACTCTTTTCTTTCCTGCCGGGACTTATCTGACGGGGAGTATCCATCTGAAAAGTAATATTACACTGGAGTTGGAAGCCGGAGCTACCTTGCTCTTTTCTGACAACTTTGATGACTATCTTCCTTTTGTCGAGGTTCGCCACGAAGGAGTGATGATGAAAAGTTTCCAGCCTTTGATTTATGCGGTAGATGCCGAGAATATTACGATCAAAGGAGAAGGAACTTTAGACGGACAAGGAAAGAAATGGTGGATGGAGTTCTTTCGTGTCATGATTGATTTGAAAGACAATGGCATGCGTGATGTGAATAAATATCAGCCCCTATGGGATGCGGCAAACGATACGACAGCGATTTATGCTGAAACGAACAAGGATTATGTAAATACATTGCAACGTCGCTTTTTCCGTCCTCCGTTCATTCAGCCCGTTCGTTGTAAGAAAGTAAAGATTGAAGGAGTGAAAATCATAAATTCTCCCTTCTGGACGGTCAATCCGGAGTTTTGTGACAATGTAACCATAAAGGGGATCACCATAGATAATGCACCCTCACCAAATACGGACGGAGTGAATCCGGAATCCTGCCGCAACGTACATATCAGCGACTGCCATATATCAGTAGGAGACGATTGCATCACAATCAAGTCGGGAAGAGATGCGCAGGCCCGTCGTTTGGGAGTACCTTGCGAGAATATCACTATCACCAACTGCACCATGCTTTCCGGTCATGGAGGCGTTGTTATCGGCAGCGAGATGAGTGGGAGTGTGCGTAAAGTTACTATTTCCAATTGCGTGTTTGACGGAACAGATCGTGGAATCCGTATTAAGTCGACCCGTGGAAGGGGAGGAGTCGTTGAAGATATTCGTGTCAGCAACGTCGTAATGAGCAACATTAAACAGGAAGCTGTTGTATTGAATTTGAAATACAGTAAAATGCCTGCCGAACCTAAGAGTGAACGCACTCCGATATTCCGTAACGTACATATCAGTGGAATGACTGTGACAAACGTAAAGACTCCGATCAAAATAGTGGGCTTGGAAGAAGCGCCGATATCTGACATCGTTTTGCGTGATATTCATATTCAGGGAGGGAAACAGAAATGTATCTTCGAAAATTGTGAACGTATCACGATGGATGACGTAATCGTCAATGGTGAAAAAACAACTAGCATAAATTAAAAATAAATGAAACGAATCCTTTTTACTATGCTTCTTGCCGCATCTCTTTCGGCCGAAGCCCAGACGCAAACATACGAGACAGAATTTGCCCGTCCCTTGAATGAAGTACTGACGGATATACAGAACCGTTTCGGAGTCCGTTTGAAATATGACATTGATACGGTGGGAAAAGTGCTGCCTTATGCCGATTTCCGTATTCGTCCTTATTCCGTGGAAGAGTCCTTGACGAATGTATTGGCACCTTTCGATTATAAATTTGTCAAGCAGAAAGGAAATATGTATAAGCTGAAAGCATACGAGTATCCACGTCGTACAGATGCAGATGGAGAGAAGATGTTGGCTTATCTGAATACACTCTATACAGACCGACAGTCTTTTCAACTTCGTGCCGATTCTCTGAAAAAAGAGGTACGTCAGCGTTTAGGTATCGATACTTTGCTGGCTCAATGTGTCAAATCCAAACCTATTCTTTCAAAGATACGTAAGTTTGATGGCTATACCGTGCAGAATTTCGCGCTTGAAACACTTCCCGGATTATACATTTGCGGTTCTATCTATACGCCCCAATCGAAAGGGAAACATGCGTTGATAATCTGCCCTAACGGACATTTTGGTGGCGGACGTTATCGGGAAGACCAACAACAACGTATGGGAACTTTGGCACGTATGGGAGCTGTTTGTGTAGACTATGATTTGTTTGGATGGGGAGAGTCGGCTTTGCAAGTTGGCAGTGCGGCACACCGTAGCAGTGCGGCGCACACTATACAGGCAATGAACGGCTTACTGATTCTTGACTACATGCTTGCTTCCCGTAAGGACATTGATACCAGCCGTATTGGTACGAATGGCGGTTCGGGTGGAGGTACCCATACTGTATTATTGAGCGTATTGGATGATCGTTTCACCGCTTCAGCTCCGGTAGTGAGCCTGGCTTCTCACTTCGACGGTGGCTGTCCCTGCGAAAGCGGAATGTCCATTCAACTATCTGCAGGAGGAACCTGCAATGCGGAATTAGCCGCTACTTTTGCTCCTCGTCCACAACTGATCGTATCGGATGGCGGCGACTGGACGGCCAGTGTTCCTACTCTTGAATTTCCTTATCTGCAACGAATCTACGGATTCTACCAAGCAAAAGATAAAGTAACGAATGTACATCTTCCCAAAGAGAAACATGACTTTGGTCCGAATAAGCGGAATGCTGTTTATGACTTCTTCGCAGAAGTATTCAAATTGGATAAAAAGATGTTGGATGAAAGCAAGGTCACCACTGAACCGGAATCCGCTATGTATAGTTTTGGTGAAAAAGGAGCTTTGCTTCCTGAAGGCGCCATCCGTTCTTTTGACAAGGTAGCTGCTTATTTTGACAAGAAGGCTTATGCTAACTTAAAATCAGATGCTTCTCTCGAAAAGAAAGCCATCGACTGGGTAGCTTCTTTAGAGTTGAACGATGATAAAAAGGCAGGTTTTGCAGTAACTGCCATTTATAATCATCTTCGTAAAGTACGTGACTGGCACAATGAGCACCCTTATACGACAATCCCCGGGGGTATCAATCCTCTGACAGGCAAACCGCTTTCCAAGCTCGACCGTGAAATGATTGCAGATTCCGCTATGCCGAAAGAAGTGCATGAAAGGCTAATGAAAGATTTACGCAGAGTATTGACGGAAGAACAGATTGAACAAATCCTGGATAAATACACGGTAGGTAAGGTTGCTTTTACCTTAAAAGGTTATCAGGCCATTGTACCCAATATGACGGAGGAGGAAACGGCTTTCGTTCTGGAACAGTTGAAACTGGCTCGCGAACAGGCTATTGACTACAAGAATATGAAGCAGATTTCTGCTATCTTCGAAATTTATAAAACCAAATGTGAGCAGTATTTCAATGAGCATGGTCGCAACTGGCGTCAGATGTTCAAAGATTATGTGAATAAGCGAAACGCAGAAAAGAAGGCTTAAGGAAAGAAATAAAATGAAGGTAAACCCTTAACCTTCTACATAGCCGGAATATCTCCGGGGTAATAGAAGAATATAATAGAGCTATGCTTTGCAACTGACAAAGCATAGCTTTATCATATCTAAAGCTATGCTTTAGTTCCCCTAAAACACTGCTATCACTTATTTCTTCACGATTACTAAACATCTTTTTCGCAGAAAATGTGTTATTTTGTAGATGGCTAACAGAAATGTATATGATATGGATAAGCAAAAAGTAGCATTAGTCCTTTCCATGGGGGGAGCACGTGGAATAGCACATATAGGAGTAATTGAAGAATTACTTTGTCACAACTTTGAGATTACTTCCATTGCAGGAAGTTCCATGGGAGCAATGGTGGGAGCAATGTATGCTTCAGGAAAAATGGAAGAATGTAAAGAATGGCTGTATAGTTGGGACAAACGCAAAATGTGGGAATTGGCGGATCTTACCTTAAGCCGGGATGGATTAGTGAAAGGTGACCGTTTTATTAAAGAACTGAAACAAATTATTCCGGACATGAATATCGAAGACCTGCCTGTCCCTTATGTAGCGATGGCTACGGATATTGTCCGCGATCAGGAAGTCAGGTTTGACAGAGGGAGCTTACATGAAGCTATTCGTGCGTCTATTTCTATCCCTATGCTTTTCCGTCCGTTGAGAAAAGACGGTATGGTATTGATTGATGGAGGTATTCTGAATCCTCTTCCATTGAGTCATGTGCAACGCACTGAAGGAGACATTCTGATAGCTGTCGATGTGAATGCACCCATTGATACTGGAAAGAAAAAGAAAGTATCTCCTTATAATCTGTTGACAGAATCTTCCAGGATGATGATGCAGCAAATCACCCGTTATCAGATAGAACGTTGTCAGCCGGATATCTTAATTCAGATTTCTGGCGATACGTATGATATGTTGGAGTTCCATCATGCAGCTTCGATTGTAAAGACAGGAGTGGAAGTTACTCGAAGAATATTAATGCAATAAATAGTGGATACTATCGTATTTGTTATCGTGCCCAAAAGACTTTAACAAATACGATAGTATTCATTAAAGTGATAGATTTTTATTCAATATAAATCATCTTTTTCGTCATTCCCCCATCAATCGTGATGTTTTCTCCATTGATGAAATCATTGTTTTCCTCGCAGAGAAACAGACACATACGGGCAATATCTTCCGGTTTGCCTACCCGTCGCGAAGGATGTTGTGAATGATCTTCCGGCCGGAGTTGGTCATAATCATGAGTTTGTATCCATCCCGGAGCAATAGAGTTGACGGTGATATTCCATTCAGATAACGATAAAGCCAGTGCATGAGTTAAAGAATAGATACCGCCTTTCGAAGCTGCGTAACCTTCACTTCCCGATTCACTCATCAGGTAACGTGTGGAGCAGATATTGATAATCCGGCCGTATGGGTTAGGAGAGGACTGCTCTTTACGATGTATGGCAAGCAGGCGGGAGGTGATAAATACAGGGCGTAGGTTGATAGAAAGAATTTTGTCGAAATCCTCTACGCTCGTTTCGGTGATAGACGAAAATTGACTAATACCGACGTTGTTGATAATAATATCAATATCATTCCATTCGGAAAGAATACGTTGCATGCAACTTTCAAGCGCATCCTTATCGCTGACATCGACTTTATGGAATATAGATCCGGTTGCTTTTGCAGTCTCTTGTCCCGCTATTTCATTTATATCACAAAAAGCGACTTGATCGCCGGACAGGCAAAAAACTTCTACTATTGCCTTGCCTATACCTTCCGCTCCTCCTGTTATAAATACTCTTCTTTTGGAGGGGGATGATTTTGAGGTCATTGGAGTACACGAAGCCGATTCTGCCGGATGAACTGTTGTAGATTTCTTCTTGCCATATTTCTGTGCTTGTTTCCAAGCAGCCTTTCTGGCCTCATATTGTTCCTGTTGTCTTTCTATATAATTATCTGCCATCGTTCTTTTTTATTTATTGGCAAATGTAAAATATAAAATGGATAAATACAAAGAATCGACCGCTCTTTTGCGGACAAAGGAGCGGTCGATTTTATTTAGAAGACGATTCAATTTAAAACTTCGTCGGATCTATCTCTGCATATTTAATTCGTTGACGGCGCCAAGTGTAAATGGCATGCAGTTTCCCGTCTTTCCCTTGAATAATGCTAGGGTAAGAGTATTGGCTAATCGGACTATCTTCTAATGTAAGAACAGGCTGCCAATTGATACCATCTTCTGAAACGGCCACACAGAGCGGAGTACGCGGACCTTTCGGAGTTCCGGGCAATGTAGAGAAATTATTGTAGATAAGTATATGTCTACCGTCTTTCATTGTCACAGCATCCGTTCCGGAATTATTATTCGGAACATCCAGTAGCGTTACTTTACTCCACGTATCACCATTATCGCTGCTCCACGCAGTTGCTACCTGTGCGTTACGTGTGCGGCAGAGTATCTGTAATCTTCCATCCTTATGCTTCAAAATACTGGGTTGTATTGCATAAACAGGTTTGGCTCCTTCTCCTTTGATAGCTTCTCCGCCTTCCTGGTCATCCACATTCATATCCCCCTTTTTGCGGTTTTGGGTGGGGACGGATAACTCGGCATCCAGTGGTCCGACCATCTTCCAGGTCTTGCCTTTATCATCGGAAATCTCGAAATGAACTCTCCATCCGTTACTTCCTTCCGTACTGGAAGGGCAGATGATACGCCCATTGATATATTCCGGCTTATTCTTAATAGGTCCAAGAAAACCTTCTGGAAGCGGTTCGCGTTTGCTCCAGGTCTTTCCTCCATCGCGTGAACGAACTAACCATCCTGTCCAGTCACTCACTTTCAGACCTATTTTATAGAATAAAATCAAGTCACCTCCGGGAATCTGGAAAAGAACCGGATTCCAACAAGCTTTTCTGCGGGCAATAAGTTTTCCTTTTTCATTTTTCACAGGTGTACAAGTTGAATCGATTCCAGCCAATGCAGCTTGTGAATCTTTGAGCGAGAACACACCGTCAGCGGCAAGTTGGGGGGCGGTCCATTCTTTTGAGTCTTTAGGCTTACGACATACCCAAATGCAACAATCCGGATTGCGCTCTTTGGTTCCTCCGAAGAAAGAGGCTACGAGATCGCCGTTCTTCAGTTCTACAATCGTAGCTCCGTGACATTCGGGGAAAGAAGCTTTTTTGTATAGGAATTCATCACTTAGAATAGCTGTATTCCGGGTGGGTATGTCTACACTGAAGTGATATTTTCCCGATCCGATCTTTTCCTTCCGTCCATCCGGTAGGTGCACTTCACCTGTTGTGTTGGCAGGAAGCTCGATGTCCCATTCCAGATGAGTAGGAGTCTTTGTCCACCGGCTGATTATTTTCCCGTAGATACTCATGTATGAGGCATCCACATTGCTCAATTCCTGGATTTCAAAAGCCGGTTGGAAAACGATATGTTTGTAACCGGACTTCCAGCGGTCTGCACGAATACCTGCCAAATTATTGAAACACCAGGGTAATAAATCGCCTAAAAGCATCACGTGATTACCGCTGTTCATTTCAGGATTGGCCGTATCACCGTTCCATAACTCCCAAATAGTGGTAGCACCTTTTTCAACCATATATCCCCAAGATGGATATGTTTTATTGGTAGCCAACAGGTAGGCTACATCGGCATGGCCACGACGGCTCAATTCGCGCAATAGCCATTGCACACCGATTACTCCGGTACTTATATGTCCCTTGTTGGTGGTGATAATAGAAGTGACGGCATTTTTAGCTACCTCATGGATGTAGTTCTTAGGTACCAGTCCAAAAGCAAGTGGCAGGATATTGGCAGTAACTGTGTTGTTGCCATAGAAAATGCTGTCGGGATATAAAGTATGTCCCGGTACGGGAGAAGTACCTTCTTTTATGTGCAGAAAACGGGCATTGAATGCATCTTTCATACGATGTTCCAAATCTTCCCATTCTTCTGCGTCAGCTTTCAGCCCTTGCAGGCTTGCAAAGCGGTGCATCAGTTGTAATACCTTCAGATAATAAGCGGTGGCGATCAAGGCACCGTCGGTCTTGCGGGAGGGGTCCTTACTATGAATTAACTCCAGTGATTCGGGTGGAACACACCAGTCACCATATTTATCTTTGGTGATGATAAAATCCTCTGTCATGTAGTATTCACGGATATGAGATACCCACTTCTTGATAGCCGGATAATTCTCTTCGATCGAACGTTTATCTCCAAAGTTCGTGAAAAGCATATCGCAGGCCATCGGTAAGGCGGCAGGCCAAGTCACATTGTCCGAGTAGTAGTTCCAGTATGCCGGGGCTACATCAGGAATACAACCGTCTTCCCGTTGCGCTTCGCGAATGTCACGCGCCCATTTGGTATACATGGCGTAATTATCGAAAAGCATACTTTCTCCCCAACAACCCATGGTACGGTCACCCAACCAGGGTTGGCGTTCATTCCGTTGCGGACAGTCAACCGGCATCCCTTTATAGTTGCTCCGGATTCCCCAAAATGCATTACGGACAATCTTATTCAGAGTTTCATCGGAACAGTTGAAAGTACCGGTATGTTCCATTTCATCTTCTACTACTTCGGCAACGAAATCTTCTGCTTTGGCGTCCGGATAACCGCTGACTTCTACATAACGGAATCCATGATAAATAAAGCGAGGCGCCCAGGTAGCATCTTTTGTTTCGCGTCCGTTGGCAACATATACATCTGTAGAACGGGCATCCCTGAAGTTTCTTGTATAAAGTTCACCATTATCTTGCAGGCTTTCTGCAAAACGGAGACGGATGCTGTCACCGGCTTGCCCTTTTATCCGGAAACGTACCCATCCCGCCATATTCTGACCGATATCCAGAATATATTTGCTACCGAGCTTTTTAATAGAAACGGGTTTCAAGGTTTCTGTGACTTTCATGCCCGGCATCATTTGTGCACGCAATGTTCCCGAAGGAATACTGACGCGTTGGGCCTGCATCCAGTCCTTGTCATCATATCCGGTTTGAGTCCAGTCTCCTAACTCTTTACGGGCATCGTATTCTTCGCCGTCATATTCATTGTTGCTACGGATAGGACCTTCAGTAGTTAATTTCCATGAAGTGTTTGTAGCAATTGTTTCTTTGCTGCCGTCTGCATATTCAACAATCAGATTCAACCGAAGCTTAGGATAACCGAAAGTCGGTATCTTATACGGTTTATAGTTCTGACGCATCGTATAGAAGCGACCATTTCCGAGAGTTACTCCCATAGCATTTTCTGCCTGAAGCAGTGAAGTCACATCGTATGTGTTGTACAGAATCGTTTTCCGGTAGTCGGTAGGAGCAGGTGCCAGTACTTGATTGCCGATGCGTTGCCCGTTGATAAACAGCTCATATAATCCCATTCCGGCGATATGTACTGTGGCACGTTTCACGCCTTTCTTTAACGCAAACTCTTTTCGAAGATAACGGGCTGCCAAACGGCTCCATTGTGTTTCGCTGTCTCCGGGAGCGGCCCGATCCAAGCCGATCCATTGTCCTTGCCAGTCCGCTTCATTAAATAGTCCTGTGGTCCAAAAAGCCGGAGCACTCCAATTCGTTGCACCTTTGTTGGTGTCGATTTTCACTTTCCAATAGTAGGAAGCATTACGTTTTAATGTTTTTCCCTGATAAGTGATCCATTGGGAAGCGTCAGATTCAATCTTTCCTGAATCCCATATATCTCCTTTTTCTTGTTCCAATAGCTCCGGGGAAGATGCGACAAGAATGTGATACGCAGTCTGTATCACATTCTGTTCATCCGATTCGATGCGCCAACTCAATCGGGGCTGGCGCACGTCGATACCTTCCGGACTTTTCAGCAGTTCCGTTCGCAGATCAGTGATATCTATGGCTGCGTATATGGACCCGGTAAAGAGCAGAAGAAAGAAGAATGATACTATCCTTTTATTCATAAGTATGTTTTCATCATTCGTTTATATAAGATTATTTATTCCATTTTTGTTGTGCGTCCGGTAACTCTGTCCAGTCTTTCCCTACATAGTTCTTACTACTGTCCACTACAATCAGGATATGATCGTTCCCGCTGCAATAACCGCTATCGTGCTGGAATTTATGCACACCATTATCAAATTCTCCGATGTATTCCAATTTACCATCTTTCGTAGTGTACCACCAGGCATTCTTTTTCGCACCGCTAATCTTGCTGAAATCAACTTCCATCGGACGTCCGGTATAGTTGTATACCATCAGATAATCATTACCACGTGTAGCGATAGCGCGGTCGTAACGTTCTCCATTCTGTCCTGCAATGATAGACTGATCGGGTATGCGTTCGAAGAACGGGAAAGTCAGCATCAGGTTTTTCAGATACTTCATCTGATTGTAGCCCGGATCATTCAAAGCATCATACCAGGGCTTTTTTGCACCGTAAGCACCACCTACACCCGGTTTGATAAATTGCATGATTGAGTTATGACCGTAAGTATGTCCGAAAGCTCCGGCAAATACAGACCAGTAAGCATAACGGCGTACGTCATAATCCTTCCACAACAGTTCATTCTCATCGTGCAGGCCATGAGGAATTTCTTCGTAGATCGGTTCGCCGTCAATCACAGGTTTCATGGGTTCCATGGCCATGCTGCGTTCTACAAAACGCCAGTTATCTTCTTCCGTATTTTCTTCGATAGGATAGTCACCATCTCCGAAACGTTGTCCGTAGCGGCGGTGTCCGCTTTGGAACATGTTGAAATCCAACCAGGGAGCATTATTGAACCAAGTTGCGGAGGTTGTCCTTCCGCGTGGATGGAATGTCATCAGGTGATTTTTGTCGATAGCCTTGATAGAGGTTGCTAATGCTTCCCATTCGGCTGTTTTCACGTCTCCGCGAATATCCCCACCGATAAACCAGATAATATTGGGTTCGTCCTTATAACGCTCCGCTAAAAACTTGCCGTATGCTTTTGCCTGTTCTACAGTCATTTCGCCTCGATTTACCGGGCTTCCCCAAATACAGACCATACCAATATACTGACCTTTCTTGGCTGCTGTACGGATGATGTAATCCATGTGGTCCCAATAACCGTATACACCTTTTTGATTGATGTTTTTGAAGTTATATCCGTCAATCATCGAATATTGTCCGTAGATATTCATAGACGGAACATTGTTCAACGTTTGAACCTGAATCACGTTATATCCGCGACGTTTACATTGTTCCAGGTAATATTCGGCTTCATCCCGGTTCAAGCGTTCGGGCAATAGCCAACCGGTTTCTCCCAACCAAAAGAAAGGAGCGCCGTTTTCGTGTTTCAGATAACGTCCCTCTTCGGAAACTACGAGCTTGCCATTGTTCCAGGGGATATACGTCTTTTGTGTTTTCTTCTGTGCTGCGACCGAAGTTGCCATTGTCAATAGCAGCAACAAAAGAGGAAGAATTTTGAATTTTCTCATTGTACTTTATCGTTTTTAGTTTATTTCTTTGTCATTTTCTCATACTCAATGGCAGCCAGAATAAATGAACCTACCGATTTCGGATCATTTTCTATGATCGGTTCACTGATATAATATTCAAATGAGCCGTCACGGTATCTTTTTGAATCTCCACCCAATCCTGCAACAGCACAGCAATTGGTGATTGTATAACTGCCATCTTCTTCCAAACGGGTAAATGTCTTTACCATTCCGTCAAAGGCTTTTTGTGTCGGTTCGATATATTCGTTGCCAATATATCCTTTATTAATAGCTTTGGCAAGCGTATAGATAAACAGGGCAGTGGCAGATGATTCCAAATAATTACCTTCACGCGCTCCCTGATCGGTTACCTGATACCAGGTTCCGGATGAAGGATCCTGATATTTCACAATCGCTTTAGCCAATCCCTGCAGAATCTGTATAATGCTGTCGCGTCCGGCAGTTTCCTGTGGCAGGAAGTCCAGTACATCTACAATAGCTGCTCCATACCATCCGATGCTGCGACTCCAAAAATTAGGAGAGCAACCCGTTTCAGGATTGGACCATTTCTGTTCGCGACTTTCATCCCATCCGTGATAATAAAGCCCTGTTGCGGGATCATAAGTCTTGCTCTTTATCAAAAGAATTTGTTTCGTTGCTTCGTCAAATAAAGCAGGTTCATCAAAAGTAGCACCATATTGAACCAGATAAGGAGAAGCCATAAAAATTCCGTCCAACCACATTTGATGAGGATATCTCAATTTATGCCAAAATCCTCCCTCACTGGTACGGGGTTGCTCCGCCATTTGCTTGCGTAAAGTATCCATAGCTATTTTGTAGCGTTCGTCTCCGGTCTGTGCATAAAGATCGAAAAGGACCTTTCCGCCGTTGACATTATCAATATTGAATGAAAGATACTTCATGGTTTTGATATGCCCGTCAGCATCTATCAGGCTATCCGCATAAATCTTGGCATACTCATAATATGTACTGTCCCCGGTATGTTTCCATTCTTCCAACATGGATTTCACTACAAGTCCGTGGGTATATCCCCAACGTGGTTTTTTTGCTTTTTCAATCATCCAGGGTTCGGGAAAACGTTGCATTTCGGAGCGTGCCATGCGTTCACTCCATTTTTCCGTTTCTGCTTTTTGAGGTGCTGTGCAAGCCAGAAAACAAGCAGTTCCACAGACGGCAATCAGTTTTAATAAGTTCTTGTTCATTATCGGTCGAGTTATTATTTTCCAATCAGTACATATTCTTTTTCTGCTTTGGTAGGCAGATCATAGAGGTAAGTCTCTGCAATTTCCACTTTGTTCAAGTTTGCCTTTTCGTTAATCAACGGTTTCGGAATACTAGGGACTATATAAAGGGGATTCGGGTTTTCGCCTTTGGCACGCTTCAACCCCTTGCCTGTTAATGGGTTGAGCGAACGTAAACGACAATTTCCTCCCTTATGAGATTTGACAACCAGCCGGCTAACTTTTCCGTTTTTCCAACTCAAATCAAGTTCAAAACCTCCACGGGCAATGATTCCCTTGATAGAACCTTCTTTCCAAACGGCAGGCAATGCAGGAAGTAAATATATAAAACCGTCGTAACTTTGCATCAACATCTCTGCAATACCTGCGGCACAACCAAAGTTCCCATCAATTTGAAATGGCGGATGCGCATCGAACAGATTAGGGTAGGTGCCTCCTTTTTTCTTTTCGTTGCGTACGAGAGTCAACTGGTCAGTTATCAGTTTGTAAGCGTGGTCGCCATCAAGCAGGCGTGCCCAAAGGCAAACTTTCCATCCCATGCTCCACCCGGTCGACGGGTCGCCACGATGAATCAGAGAAGTACGTGCCGCATCGAATAGTTCGGGGGTACGGTAAGGGGAAATCTGATTGCTGGGGAAAAGTCCGTACAAATGAGAAATATGGCGGTGCACATCCTTCGGATCATCCCAGTCGAACATCCACTCCTGTAATTGTCCCCAATGTCCTACCTGCATGGGAGCCATTTCTTTGAGACGTTGTGTCAGATGAGAGGCAAACTCCCGGTCTGTATCCAGTATTTGAGAGGCAGATATAATTGCTGTCCAAAGATCGAACACCAATTGGTTGTCCATGGTGCATCCGGCAGCTGTAGTGGCTTTTCCATTACTTCCCGAATGTACATTCTCCGGTGAATTACTGGGGCAGACTACCAACCAGTTGTGTACGGGTTCTTTCACCATTATTTCATCAAAGAAACGTCCAGACTCTTTCAGTATCGGATAGACGGAACGCAGAAATTCCACATCCCCGGTGTATAGGTAACGCTCCCAAAGATGTCGGCAAAGCCATGCGCCACCACTGGGCCACATACCCGAAGGAGCTTTGTCAACTGCTCCTGTAATACGCCATATATCTGTGTTATGATGCAACACCCATCCGTTGGCTCCATACATAATCTTAGCCGTCTCTTTTCCTGTGTCACTCACTTCTTTTATCAGACGGAATAACGGTTCATTCAGTTCACTTAGATTCGTTACTTCCGAAGGCCAGTAATTCATTTCCAAATTGATATTACAAGTATATTTACTATCCCAGGAAGGAACTAATTTATCATTCCAAATTCCTTGTAAATTGGCGGGTTGTCCTCCCGGTTGGGAAGAACAGATCAACAGATAACGTCCGAATTGAAAATAAGTAGCAACCAGATGTGCGTCATTGGTGTTTTTGAAATTCTCCACACGCTTATCGGTTGTCACATTTGCATATTGGTCTTCTCCTAAATCAAGAGAAACACGTGTCAGATATTGTCGGTAGAAATCAACGTGATTCCGCTTCGATTCAATGAACGGATGAACCATTGCCTTTGCCAAATAGTTTTTTGCCCGTTCTATCTGATTACCGGTGATGTCTTGATAGTTATTGAAATTAGTTGCAATAGATACATAGATGATCGCTTCGTCGGCTTTCTCTACAGAAAGTATTCCATCGGCGCAAGCTATTTCTCCACCTTTATTTTTAGCAGTCAATCTGCCTTGAAATTCTACTTTTCCTTTCAATCCTTCATGCAAGGAAGAGACTCCCGAGAGTGTTACACAGTTTCCCTCTTCAGAAGCGATCATAACATCCTGGTGAGGGGAGGTAAGCTGTGCATTGAAAGTAATTTGGCCGGGGCGATTGGCAGTCAGTCGTACCATTACTACCTGATCGGTAAATGAAGTAATCGTTTCGCGTTGATACTGCACTCCGTCTACTTCATAACGTACGATTGCACGTGCGGAATCCAGACTTAATTCCCGGTAATAGTTAGAATAACGTGTATGTCCGGGAAAAGCGATTCGTAAATCTCCGAAACTTTGATATGGCATTCCTGAATTCGTCTTTGCCATCACCTTTTCTGTAGCGAGAGTTTGTGCTTCCAGATATTTTCCGGCAAAAACAAGTTCACGCACTTTGGGAATATACTCCAGTGCATTCGGATTAGCGTTATTATTGGGATGTCCCGCCCAAATGGTTTCTTCGTTTAGTTGTATTTGTTCTGTGCCCGGTGTTCCATATACCATGGCCCCCAAACGACCATTTCCAAGGGGTAATGCCTCGGTCCATACCTGCGCGGGACAGTCATACCATAGCTTGTATTCGGGTACAGATAACTTTTTCTCCTGTGCATGAATACAACCTACAGATACTATTACCAACAGATATCCGATTAATCTCTTTTTATTCATTTCTTTCTATTGCTTTTATTCTTATATAAACCTGTTGTTTACATACTTTTATAAAAGAGACGATTGAAAGTTCTTTTTGTACCCATTGCACAAGCAATAAGAAATAGGAATAATTAAAAGTTATCGGGTATAAAAAAAACGAACTTCAATATCCGGCTAAAAAGAACTTACTTTGCATCTGTAAAAATACTCCTGAAAAGTATAATTTCAGATATAGACTTATGTATTTACTATTAAACAGGTATATGAATATGTATAATTTAATCATTAGGCCGTTATTATTTTGCATTGATCCAGAAAAAGTGCACCGGATGCTTTTAAGCTGGTTGAAGTTTTATCGCTATTTGTTTCCGGTCCGAGCTTGCGTGAGAGGCTACAGCAGAGTTTCTGATCCATTTTCGTATGGGCATTTGCAATTTAAGAACCGAATTGGACTGTCTGCCGGGTTTGATAAGAATGCAGAGGCTTTTGATGAGTTGGCAGACTTTGGTTTCGGCTTTCTGGAAGTAGGTACAGTAACTCCTGACAGCCAATCAGGAAATCCTTCCCCACGTATTTTTAGATTGGTGGATGATGAATCGTTGATTTCACGTACGGGCTTCAATAATTGTGGAGTAGATGCTGTCCGGCAACATATCAGGAAATATAGAAAGCATTCTTATGTATTAGGAGTAAATATTAATAAGAATCCGCTTTCTACAGGAGATCAAATTGTCAAAGATTTTGAGTCGACTTTCATCCATTTATATGATTGTGTGGATTATTTTACCCTAAACTGGGGTAGTATAGATAACGACCTATTTGCTATGGTTTTAGAAAAGCTCACAATATTTCGTCAGGCGGCGAACAAAAGATGTAATATTTTCATTAAACTTCCGGCAGATATAGATGAAAAAGCACTGGATACAGTCATTTCGCTTGCATATAAATACTCTATAGAGGGCTTTATAGCCACGGGACCTACAATGGATCGTTCAGGATTGCATCAGGCAGAAACAAAACAATTGGAGAAGATTGGCAACGGCGGGGTGAGTGGCCGGGGTATTGGAAAGAAATCGCAGGAAGTAGTGCGTTATTTATCCGAACATACCGATCGGCACTTTCTGATTATCGGAGCAGGAGGAATCATGACAGCCGAAGATGCAGCCGGAATGATTTCTCAAGGGGCTGACATGATACAAATCTATTCGGCTTTCATCTATTCCGGTCCGTCTATTGTTCATAAGTTAGGAAATAAACTTAAAAACGAATTGAAATGAAGAATTTAATTTGTGTAAGCCTGTACGATAATTTATCGATGAAGGTATATAACTTGTCGGAAGTGAATAATAAAGAGCTGATGGGGATAGTGGAAAATGCTCCTGAAGGAACTTTATTTGTTTTTACCAGTGAAAAATCAAATGGTAGCAGTGTTATTATGTGTCCCGGCGGCGGCTTCTTAAAGACCAATTTGGAACATGAAGGTCTTGATTTCGCCGAATGGTTCACCCAAAAGGGAATGACTTATGTGCTTTTCAAATATAGAATGCCTCATGAAAATCCTGATATTCCTAGACAGGACATCCGGTTGGCATTAGCAGTTATACGAGAAAAATTCCCGGAATTTGGCAAACGGGTAGGAGTAATGGGAGCTTCTATTGGTGGATATTTGGCCACTTGTTCGGCTACGATATTATCTGATAAGGAAAAGCCTGATTTTCAGATATTGATGTACCCGGTAGTTAGTATTGATGATCGTTTAACGCATCTTCCCTGCCGTGAACGGATGTTTGGTCATTCTTATTCACCGGATAAGATGGTACAATATTCACCGATTGAACATGTCACTTCAAGTACACCCGTCGCTTTTATAGTGGCTGCCTCAGATGACAGTGTGGTCAGTCCCCAGAATGGAATACAATTTGCTGCCCAATTACAGAAATCTGCTGTTCCTATATCCTTGCATATATATCCTACAGGAGGGCATGGATTTGGTTACAATGATAGCTTTGTGTACAAACAGGAATGGCTTCAGGAACTCGATGTATGGTTGGAGAAATTAATTTATTAATTCTTTTAGTTGCCATACTTTGAAATATACTTCTTATATTTGTCAGTAGAATATTTAATAATAAGAAGTTATGAAAAATTTTAATGTTACATCTATGCTAGTAATGCTGATGTTCATGTGTATTACAAGTATGCAGGCACAGAGTATTACTCCCAGTAAGAAGTATATCACGAAAGAACTGAATAATGTGAGTAATTTCAGTTCAATCAGGGTCCTGGGTAGCCCCGACGTTGAGTATCGTCAGAGTAGTGATTCTAAAACAACAGTTTCTATATATGGTTCGGATAACCTGGTTGACCTGTTGGAAGTATCTACGGTAAATGGAGTGCTGCAGGTAAATATAAAGAAAGGCGTTAAGATTCTTAGTGGAGAACGCCGGTTGAAAGTGATTGCCTCTTCTCCTTCATTAGATGATGTAAATATTAAAGGCTCGGCCGATGTATATCTGAAAGGTACCCTCAAAGGAGCTGATTTAAATCTGAATATAACAGGTTCCGGAGATATTGAAGCCGAGAATTTACAATACACCAATCTATCTGCTTTTATAAAAGGTAGTGGAGATATTGATGTGAAGAATGTGAAGGCCACTACTGTAAAAACGATAGTTAGCGGTTCTGGTGACGTGAAGATGAAAGGTTCCACTCAAACGGCTATGTTGACTGTGAATGGTTCCGGCGATATCAGTGCCGACAAATTGACGGCTACTAATGTAGTTGCTACAGTTTCGGGTTCCGGTGATATATCTTGTTACGCTTCCAAACAGTTGGACGCAAAAGCCAGTGGTAGTGGAGATATTGAATATAAAGGAAGTCCTTCTATTGTAAATAAGCAAGGCAAGAAAGACTCAATTTCCGGCAAGTAAAAAATTAGATCCCTTACAGGAAGCGGGTAAATATGTAACATAGCACATATTTACCCGCTTTTGCTATAAACAAACATAATACATGATAATTGGGGGCATACATTTCTGGGAGAAAGGTGAAAACGAGTAGAAAAATAAGTAAGCAAACGTAAATACGGTTTTAAAGCTATTAAAATAGATGAATTCCGGCAACAAACAGATATACTGATTGTTGTGTCAATGAATCATTCGTTTTTTTTATTCACCTGAAAAAATACAGACTATGGCAAAGAATTCTCCCGATGAAGGAAAAAGTACAAAGATGGTAGAAAAGCAGGTAGATCCCTCTTTTAACAACCTCAAAGAGTACCGGGCAAAAAGACAATTCAGTGAGACTCCGGAACCGATGGCGGATACCGTGGAGACTCCAAGCCGGATACCTGTTTTTGTTGTCCAAAAGCATGAAGCCAGTCATTTTCATTTCGATTTTCGTCTGGAAGTGGATGGAGTGTTGAAAAGTTGGGTGGTACCTAAAGGCCCTTCCATGAATCCGAAAGATAAAAGACTGGCTATACAGGCAGAAGATCATCCTTTGAGTTATGCACACTTTGAGGGAGTTATACCCGAAGGCAACTATGGAGCAGGTACAGTGGAAATATGGGATAGCGGAACCTATGCTTACGTCGGTAATAATCGTAACATATCCGCTGCCATTAAAAACGGAATACTTGAATTCAAATTACATGGTCATAAGCTCAAAGGCCTGTTTACTCTTATCCATACTAATATGGACGACCAGGACAGAGACTGGTTACTAATCAAGAAAGATGATGTCTTTGCAGTCACTCATGTCTACGATGCGAAGAAAATTCCATTGTATGATGAGGTATTTCTATGATATATATGTTTCTTATGATTAAACGATACTCACTTGCATATATAATTTTCTAATTATATATGTAGCTTTATAATTCAATATACTCTATTGTTTTGATGATTCAATTAACTTTTATGATATTATGACCGTATTATTTACGATGAAAATAATTAACTAATGAGGATTGCCTGGGTAAAATGAAGGCTTGATGGTATACCCTCTTAATATTTCGGTAACAAAAGACATTGTTACCATTTTTGATAGAAAACACCCATTGTTTTTGTCGGAAACCACCTCCTGTGTATACATTGAAAAGTTTATACTTGCATCGGGTTTTAAGCACGTTAAAAGATTCTTAGGCGTGTTTTACTAAAGGTGTAAAATATTAATCAAATCCGATATTAGTATGAATGATTGTTACCTGAATTTCTTAGTAAGCTTCCGAGCTTTGTTTTCTTTAGATGTTGGAGCCAATTTAGTAAACAGTAAACAAACTATTGGCATCATTTTACCCGATTTGTCGTTGCTCGGATATGCGGTCCCTGTGGAAAGTTTCGGCATTGGGCTATTTGTGATTTTGTTTGCCTACCTTATAATAGAATACAATGTGCAGTTGTTATCACATGAAAAATTTAAGATTGCTATGAATATGCTCCATACTGCACATACACCGTTAATATTGTTGCGGAATCAATTGGAAGAACTTAAAACAGGCAATCTTCCTGAACCCCTTTCCCAACAAGTGGAAGAAGCATTGGGATATGCCGAATGTATCATATATTGTAACCGGAATATTGCAACTCTAAATAAAGTAAATAAGAGAATTCCTCCTAAAACGTCAACGGTAAATTTGGAACTTTCCACTTATGTTACTTCCATTGTCAATCAATGCCGGGCTCATGCCAATTCCCGCCAGATACGGCTGACTGTCGGTGAATGTTCGGATTGTGTCAGTTGCAGGATAAACGAAAACATAATGACTGCAGCACTTCAACATCTTATCAACAAGATGATTTTGATTTCCGAGTCAGGCTGTTGCATATCGATCAACGTAACCCACACAATGAATTCCTGGCAGTTGCAGATTAGCAATAACGAAATAGCCGGGCAAAGAGCAGGGAAAATGTTTCCCTTTATTCCTATTATATTTCCCGTGTATGGATATAGTGATTTATGGACGGTAAGAAAAATCATCCGTCTGCATGGCGGAAAAATAACCGGATGCAGACATGGTAAAGCTGCTACTTTCCAAATCGTTATTCCGACAGACTGCCATTGCCAGAATCAGTCATGCCCGGTATTGAAACATTCTTCTGCAAAAACGAAGACCCAAATAGATGATTCCTGCGAGAGTCCTAAGAGCGATAAACAAAACACTAAAGCGAGAGAAACTTCTCATATCCTATTAGTGATGGCAGATAAGTTATTCAGTGATTATTTGAAGAAAACTTTATCACGCTATTTTCAGATTTCAGTCCTTGATAATCCGGAGCTGCTAATCAATACAGCTATCAGTCAAAATCCTGATGCGATCATTATTGACGACAATGTGAATGGAATAAGCGGAGATACACTTAGTACTCAAATTAAAGAAAATCAAATGATGGGCTACATACCAATCATTCTTCTATTAAGAACCTTTGACAGCGAAAGCTATTTATCTCATTTAGAGAGTGGGGCAGACCGTCTGGAATTACGTACGGAAAGTATTTGTAAACTTAGGGCAGACATACGTATGCTTGTCGAAAACCGCATGGTCTTGCGCGAACGGATCAGGCTGTTTCTGTCAGATGCCATTTCTCCGATGATACCCTCAAAAGCCGAAATAGAAACAGAAAATGCCGACCGGAAATTTATGGATAAAGTCAATAAAATCCTGGAAAAAAATCTCTCTACTGATAAATATACAATAGATAAATTAAGCCTTGATATAGGGATGAGCCGTACTGCTTTTTATAATAAGATAAAAGAGATTACGGGAAACCCTCCTGAAGAGTATATCAATTCATTCAAAATGGACAAAGCACTTAAATTGCTGGCTTCCCAGCAGTATCGTATTTCGGATGTTGCAAGTATACTGGGCTATTGCGATGCTAAATATTTTGGAAAGAAGTTCAAAGACTTTTATCATGTATGTCCGTCCGATTATATAAAGAGCATTGTTGGATAAAAGAGTATAGAAAACGAGGGTGTCCAAAAGTGAAGTGCACCCTCGTTTCTTTATGCCTTTTTACGTTTTTTCTCTTTGACTGCAAATCTTGTTTTATACAGATGTAATAAAGTCTGCTTTATTGTATCATAGTACTTGTCCAATCCATAGATCTTTAATAACATCAGCTCAAAGTCGATTCTATCCTTTTGTTGTAATTCCTTTTCAAGAGGTAATCTGTCTCTATTGAAAATAGGTTGAAATGCTTTTATGATTTCTTTCTTTTGCGCATCAGACAGTAACTCCGGATTGAGTATCTTGAAATCCTTCTTGAATTTAGTTTCTCTAAGGTCAAGTGCTCCCAGTCCCCTGCCAAATCCGAAACTCTCAATGAAAAACATACTCAAAATATTATTCAGTAATGCAAGTAGGAAAATCTTGTTTTCATCTTTGTACTGTTCCTTTATTGAAAAGCCAATCATCCGTTGATCGAAGAAAGAACGTTTATCAAGCATGGCTATAAATAAACTTTTGTCGAAATTAATATTAACGACAAAATCTGCCATGTTTTTTGTGCTCATTTCATACCAAAACATATTTGGTTTACGTAAAGCTATAGGTAATAGCTTCTTATTTGTTTTATCCATTTGGTTTTCAAAAGATCTTATCCAATTCAGAGTCCCGGTATGATTTAAAGTTTCGAGTTCTTCGATACTTTTTGAACAACAGAAAGCCTGCGTCTGACTAGTTGCAATGAATGAAGATGCTTTCTTTAAGTTTTTTAGAACAGGCTCAATATATTCATCTTCTATTCCGTGTCCTTTTGCAGGATAAAACATACGATTACAACCTCTTCTTTCTCCACGTATAAAATCGAAAAACTTTTTAGAGTCAATAAGCTTCTCGGCTATCGTAGGCAACCAATTCAAATTAGCAAAATATCCGGACCATGGGATTCCGATATTTTCCAATTGTTTGATTTCATTTATTGAATAAGATTGAATATTGACCCAATCAGACTCTTTATTAAGAATGATTTCACTACTTAATTTCTTAATATCTGCTATGTTCTCAAGTTTCTCTTTTAATGTACAGAAAGAAATTCTCCTGTCTAAATTTACCGGATCAGAAATCTCCCTCTTGGTTGCTATTAATAATGTGGTGACAACCTTTGCATTATTGAACCATCGTCCTTTCCCGGAAATAACAACACAGTCAATATTGAAATATTTTTGAATTAACTCTAAGAATATTTCTCCATAGTCTGTTCCAAGCCATGCATTAGAAAGTATTAATCCAATTTTTCCATTGTCTGAGATAATGTCGTACAAGTAGAAAGGAATATATGCAAATATATCACTCTTTTTACTTAGTGTCTTTTTCGCTTTAGTCTGTTCCTTGATTAATTTATTGATTTCCTTTATATTCGGATTGAGCTTTTTGATCTCTTTCTCTCTTATAAAAGGAAGATTAGATATGATATAATCTACCTTAGGCAGTTGCTTTTCTACTTGATTTCCATTATTGGGATCTTTAAATACAATAGTTTGTCCTGCGTGCAACTCAATTACATCCGACCTGAAGATATGCAGAACTTTTCCAATATTGCCGGGATTGGATAAGGTCAGTGTTGATAGCTGGATAGGAAATGAATGTTTGTCCGAAGCCCAGATACTCTCAATAATTTGCTCTTGACCAATTTCATATTCTTCTTTAAGAGAATAAGCCTGCTTAATAATAGTTCCCGTTCCACAACAAGGGTCGAGGGTAATTCCATCTTTTTTATCTATCGTTAGCCTTGTTAATAAATCGGCTAGTTGAGGAGGAGTCGCAAATTGTCCGGCCACTTTTCTTTTGGCATAGGCGATGGACGATTGCAGTAAGTTTTGCAAGATTTGAATATCAACCCCTTCAATATTAAGGTTTGAAAGAAATACATTTAATTGAACTAGCTGCTTCCATGCATTATCAGATACTAATTCATTAGCGATATTATTCCCAAAAATATTCCAAAAATTACAGTGCTCCGAGATGTTGGCTATTATTTGTAGGGCTTCACTGACAGTTGTATCGAAAGTAATTGTTTCAATAATCTTTGCCTCATTGAAATGCCGTTTGATAATGTTGCCAAAAATAATCTTGAAAAACCAGTCGGTCAATATAACCTTTGATAGAGTGGGCAGTTTATGCTTAGCGTCTTTTGGGGCTTGCGAGCTAAATCCATATTCTGCTGCAGAAGAGAGCCACCAATTATCTATTTGCGCATCGAGTACTGCACTACTTTTTATATTCTCTTTTATGTTTTCTGCTGTCGAATCTATATTTTCGAGAACGATATCGATTATTTTATCAATTGCCAATATCTCGGAAGATCCACTTTCAGTTATTTCTCCATGCTCGAAATAATCATTTAAATCTTCCAGAATGGTATGTAGAAGATCTTTCCAAAGATTCTCATTTTCTTTCACCTCTGAACGCGAATGAAGGTCGATACTATTCCATGATTTCAAGATAGAATATGTATTCCCTTTCTTAACATACAAAACTGCGCTTGTCACATTCCAAAGAATAAAACTATTATTGTGCAGTATCTCTGATTTTATCTTGGCGTTATTTATTAATTCCGTGTCGGTTATAGGGGTATCAGGCATTTTGAGTTCCCATCCCTGCAAAATTATCTTTTTAGCAGAGTCTTTGAAGATAAGCACATCCGGAAATAAACTCGATTTTTCATTTCTGATTGTATTCTCTCCTCCGGCACTTTTTACATGCCAACTTTTGTTAGCCAGGTAAAGATTGATTTCGCTAATGACATCAATGGCCCAACTTCTTTCATTATAGTTGATTTGTGGCATCCGTTTCTAAATAGTTTAAGGTGTGATATTTTGTGATTGGTTTTTTGAAAAGTTTGCGAGTCGATGGAGTCACTTCTTCTCTTTTTAGTGTTTCTGAAATCCTATCCATACAAATCTTGATATAGTCAGTAGGCTGTATTCTGTGCAATAATACATCTTCATTTTTTTCTATTCCGATAAAACTTCTGTTTTCCAGAATGGCCGATAGCAGGAAGCTGCCGCTGCCGCAAGCATTATCCAGAATGATATCCCCCGGGTTAGAGAATGTTCTGATTAGATATCTACCCAATTCAACAGGCTTCTGTGTCGGATGATAAACTTCGCCTTCCGATTCGGCCGTTTTCACATATACAAAGTCGTCATGATCCTCCTCAAAGAATACCACATCATTGGGATAACGTTCACCGTCGCTTTTTACATGCTGTGGCTTGAACTCTCCATAACTTCCTGTATATTGATCTTTTCTGATCCCCTTATCATACGCTTCCCCTTTAGTCATTTGCGGATTGTACACCGGCTGTTTTTTATAGAAAATACAAATATCTTCGTGCTTACGAAGCGGTTGTTTTTTGGCATTTAAAAAGTTGGTCGGTTTTGACTTGATCCAGGTAATCTTGTATTTGAATAATTTCTCCCTGCTTAAAATCAATTTGGCTGTAAAAATACCTTGTGCAGTTAAAACGATTGCCCCATTATCTTTAATAATACGTTCGTATTCAGCCCAAAGAGCCTGCAAATCAATCACGGAATCCCATTTATTTTGTGTGGTACCATACGGTAAATCACAAAGTATCATATCTATGGATTTATCAGGAATGGATGGCAATATGTTCAGACAGTCGCCCTGAATGACTTTGTTTACAAAAGGTTTAATGCCTTTCTGCTGTTTTTTCTTTTTTTGTATGACTCCTTCTAACAATCGTTTATCTTTCTCTTTTATATCTTTGGATGTAGAACCCATGGTTTGCATATTAAATATTTAAATTGTCATTTTCTGTCAAAAGTAGAAATAATAGGATTATCTCCCAAATTTATTATATGAAATAATGGTATGAATGAATCTTTTTCATTTCATATTTCGAAGAGTATATATTCGATTTGATTATCTTTGTCTGATTTTTGAAACTTTGAATATAAAGATAACTACGCTTATGTTACAGAAAACATTTTTAGCACGTTGCGACAATAGGGCTTGTCTAGCTAAAACAAATATAATGAGTGGCTCACCGGAGGCTTGGCTGTCTAATGATATATTATCCAAGTCTAATACGTTTGGTTTGACTTTCGATTTCTTCGTTGATTGGGCGATTAATCAAATTTCTCCTTATGTCTGGATTAAAAGAATACTATTGCCTAACTATACTTATGATGAATTTATCGGTAAGTTGGACTTTGAAATGGAAAAAGAATTTGGTAAAGATTATCTATGCAGACTAGGACGGTTCGCAACAGAATATGATATGCAAATTCAATTTATTGTGTTTCATGATGATTTGGATTGGTCCAACGACAGAAATGAGTTGCTAATTGTCTCTTTATTCTTCAAGGAAGGGCATTATAGCTTTTCTCCTCAAAAATATAGCTTGTCAGAATTTAAAGAGCTGATAAAGTCTCATTCCGGAGGTCCAGTTTCAATAGGTTCCAAAGGACTTATTTATGGTACCTCAAGGTTAGAATGCAGTTTGTCTAAGACAGATAGTTTATATCCGGGTGATGCAGACCTTCTACTTTTGAATGAAGATAATAAAGCGGTTTGCATTCTTGAATTTAAAAAACACACATTATCCAGTCCTATCTCGGAGCAATGTTTCACAAACTATTATCCACGTCCTGACGGGCGCAAGTATAAACGCTTGGCCTTATTAAGAGATTATTTGGCTTCTAAATCCAATAGTCGTATTTTATTTTTTGTTCTTTATTACCCAACTCAAACATATATTGAGCAACAATGGAAATTGGAGGTAATAGAAGGTAATGCCTTTAGTTTGCGAGCAACTGATAGTTTTATCTTTGAATTACCTGCCGATAAATCAGATAATGAATACAAAAAGGTTATTGAAAAAATATCTCAGGTAATTGCTGCTCATAGCTAGATTTAGATAGAAACTTTACTTTATTGATTAAACATATAAACACTGAATAATATTATGATAAAAATTCCATTGTATCCAGATTACAGTACTACAATTACACTGTTGGAGATAATTGCAGGCATGCCTGTCGCCGATTTTAAAAATATGTGGAACACAGTTTGGGGGTTGCGAGGAACACCGCAAAATACTGTGGACTGGACTAATCCTGATGAGTGGATCGATAAACGATTATCTGGGAGAGATAGGGAGATTGCTAATAAGATTTGGCAAGAAAGTAATAAAACGGTGAATCCTCGTTGGACTCGCGGTTGTCAATTTCTTATTTCTGGTTATAATCTTATTTCAGAGAGTGATGGTATTTATCAATTAACGGAAGATGGAAAAGTTTTTATTTCTAGTTTAACTAATGAAGTCGTAAGGAGAATAGATATTGAAGAAGGAGTGATCCAAGTTCTTCGTCAATTATCTTTGATTGGTAATGGTAAACGTGCTGATTTGTTGGATGAATGGAAGGAATTTATAAAATACAACTCAAATATAAAACAAGATTCTGTTTGTAAAGACTATTTGCGACGAAGACTTGTAAATTTGCTTGATCGAAAATATGTAAAACGTGAAGGGAATACTTATTATATAACGAATAAGGGGTTGGATTATCTTCAATTTGTAGAGCAATCTAATCCAGATTCTACCATAAATAAGGAGACACAGTTAATAAAGACAGTCGAGTCGTTTAATAAGGAACAAAGACATTTATTAAAAAAGTATCTTGAAGAGACTACTCCTTATAGATTTGAGAATATAATAAAGGATCTTCTTGTAGCGATGGGGTACGATGACGTTACTGTAACAACTCCTACAAATGATAAAGGGGTTGATGTTACTGGAATCAGCCAAAATGGAATTACTACGGTAAAAGAAGTTATTCAAGTTAAACGTAACATTACCTCAAATGTAACTCGTCCAATCTTGGATGCTCTTCGTGGTTCTCTTCATCGTTTTGATGCATTCCAAGGTACTATAATAACATTATCGGACTTTGCAAAAGGAGCAAAGGAGGCAGCTATTGAAAAAGGGGCAGCACCTCTTACCCTTATTAATGGAGATAAACTTATTGATCTTCTGATTAAAAATAATATTGGCATTACTCCTAAAATCGCCAATTATTATCTTGTTGACGAAAAGTATTTTGAAGAAGAAGAGAATGTTGATTGATTGTTATTCCAATATTGAGTTATAATAGTTCATTTATTTGCAGAAACACTTGTTACATATGAAATTAATTGCTCAACTTAGAAAAGATTGGAGACTATTGCAAGAAACATTACCCAAGGAGAATAGCAAGATTGAGTGTTTTATTGAAGAAGAGTCAGCGGAAAGACTAATAAGTTTTCTTATTGTAGCTGAAGATCATAGGTATAAGTATCATATAGGTTTTGATATAATTGCAATTATTAGAGCGTGCTTTAAACTATTAATAAATGGCAAAAAAGAAGGAGCAAGTACAATAGAACAACAACTGGTAAGGGTTGTTACCAACGATTATAGATATACTTTAAATAGGAAAATAAAAGAAATTATTTTAGCAATTCTACTTAAACGTATTATCAATAAAAAAAGAATAGCCCTTATTTACTTAAATATAGCCTATTATGGAACAAAATATCAATCATTAGATGCAATATTGGAAAAATTTGATCTTACAAAATCTGACCACATAGATAATCGAACTTGTGCAGAGATAATAGCACGGTTAAAATATCCTGAGCCATTATCTTACAACTTTAATCGCCTATTACAAATAAATAAAAGAGTACAACATATACTATATTTATACGATAAACATTCGAAATCAAAAATATTAATAATATGAATATCAAAAAGTATCTGAATATCTCAAAGGTATGTATGGAAATAAATTCTACATATACTTCTCCTGAAATATTTAAAAAATGCTATACCTCTTTGGAAGGTATTGAACAAAAATCATTAATAACTCATGTTATTATAAAAAACATTCCTTATCTCTTTCGGGATAAACCATTGTTATTTGAACAAATTATTCAATATCTATCAGATTCTTTGGATATAGAAGGTGAGTCTATAAAACTTATTGGGAGTGCAAAAACAGGATTTTCTGTCAGTCCTCCTCCTTGTTATGGTAAAAAATTCTCAGATAAAAGTGATTTGGATTTTACTATAATTAATAATACTCTTTTTGACAAGCTTGAAAATGAGTATCAATCGTGGAAGGATGCTTATATAGATAGGATAGTTTTTCCTAAAAGTGAAACAGCAAAACGCTATTGGGATGATAATGTTTTACAATTAAAGAATACTATAAATCGAGGTTTTATTGATACTAATAAGATTCCTAATATAGAAATTTGTCCTACAACAAAGAAAATTAATAATGCAATGTATCTTATTCCATTAAAGTTAAAAGAATATCATGATATTACAACATCTAAAGCGTCTGTTAGAGTGTATAAAAATTATCATTATTTTTATAATCAACTTAAAATTAATACAGATCGGATAGTATAATCAACTTGAAAAATGATAAGTATTTCAGCTATTCGTTATTTTATTTAGAGAATATTTTTGATACTTTATTTTAAGGTGAAGTGATTGTCTAAGTCAAAAGAAGCAATGGTATCTTATTGGGGAATATATTGATTTATATTCATGTCTTAAACAGAATTCAGACATAAATAAACTGAATTCTGTTGTTTATTTGTACTTTTTTGATAGTATATCTGCGCAAAATTGTAGTTAGTTCTATTTATTTTCAGGCTCTTGGGTATTTTCTAATTGCTTGTTTTTAAATTCTTCTATATTTTTGTTTATTTTTTCCAATAAAGGAGCGACTTCCATCTCTTTATCAGAATTGACATATTCTTTTATTATTGTTATTATTTTTTGAAAATACTTCTCTTGCAATAACATTAGACGATACATTGAAATAAATGCCTCACCTTTATCTCTATAGTAATTAGAAATTTCATCTAGAATAGTCGAAAATCGTTTTACTGCAATTTCATTTTCTGCACTAATTATTTCAACAGTATTTGGAAACTCTTCATCTTTGAAAATCTGTTTTGTTAATTCAATATATCTTGTTCTTTGATTCTTATTTATATTTTTTATATCTAGGAATTTATTAACAACATCAACGACTGAATGAGTTCTGTCTTTAAAGTTAACGCTTTCTATTACAGATATCAGGTCATCAGATAAAGTATCTACATTAACCTTAAAATTTATTAGGTCTATATGATTCAAAAATTTTGCTGGACTAAATAAATGCCAACACAAGCTCATACCTCTTTTGTATTTTTCTAAGTATTTTCTACGAAAAAACACAAAACTCTTATCCCATGTTAAAAAGAAGGGTTCAATTTCATGTACTCGATTATTAAATAAGTGACACCCCATTAAAGAATCATTCTTTAATGCTTTGTAAGGCTTATCATCGAGGTGTTCATTATTTATTACACTTTCGAATAGGCTTTGTGTACTTTCTATGATTGTGTTATCATATGAGGGAATATCTTCTATTCTTATACCTAGTTCGTACTCTAACTTATATTCAATTATTCCATATGCAATTCTATGGAAATCATGTTCGTATGCATCTTCCTCTTTTAATTTAAAATTATCTTCCATATAGTCTGCAAAAGTCTCAATATCTTGAGGTAGTAGATTGTTTTCATGAAGATAAAAATAGTGTTTAAAAAACACGTTAGTAGAGATTTGTATTCGGGAAAATAAAGGATTTGTGGTAAATGGAATCAAAAGTAATGCTTGCTTTAGTTGATGTGTCACTTCACTTAGATAATGATCTGAAACAACTAATTCTATAAACTCATTACTTTTAGGCAACTCGATTAGATTAGTTGCTATTTTGTAATGAACATTATCGTATGGAGGATAGTTTTCATTGATACATAGTGCATATAATAAAATTTGCGTATCTAAATATGCGACTCGGGATTCTTGTCTAATATAATTGTCAAACAGGTCAGGGTTTGATATCTTGCTAAATACCTTACCTATACTGAGACGTATTATGACATCATTGGCTTTACATACTTCTACCAATTCTTTAAAAAATTTCTCTGAATCTTCTTGAGTTTTGCCCAAAGAGGATAAATATGAAATAAAATTTTGATAGTTTTTTAGCGATGTGTTTGAAGAAAGCGTATCAGTTGCTTCATCAATATCAAGGGTGAAATTTTCTTCAAAAAATAGTCCTAGTTTGTCGATAATTTCCCTCTTATGACTCTCTAATGAATAACTGTTTAGTAATTCATCTGTTTCCGCATGAAACAATTTTAGATTCTCATTAAAATTTTCTGCTATAGAGTCAAGTCGCTCTCGTTCTTCTGATGATAATGTAACTTCTTGTTTTGTATTATTTGTATAAACAATTTTTTTGTTATTAATAAGCTTCTCAATAAGACGCTTACAAGAACTTTCAGAAAGTGTCTTTTGTGAAAAATTATCAATGTGCTCTTGAAGCTTAATTAATGATAGTTTTTTTTTGTTTTGTAGTAAATGTAATATAAATGAGTTTACAATTTGATTTTTTATTACATTAGAGGAACTCCCAAAACTAATGAAATCATATAACAAACGTCCTTCCTTGTTGTTTGTAAAAGTATAATATGTAGAACTGTTAAGACTGGGATAATTGGTCAATAGCTTTTCCTTTAACTTAAGGATAATGAAAATATACAATGATAAACAATTCTTTAGACGAAAAGTTATATCACTATCATCCCAATCTGGAGAATTATGGACTTGATTCCTAGATAAATATGTTATAGCAAATAAATAAGTTCCTTCTGAATCTCCCAGAAATAAGGATAAAGTTGATTCCTCAATACGAGGATTGGTTAAAACAAAGTTAGGTGTGATATTTGTTTTCTTAAATAAGGGCATAAATGTGTCAAATTGTACTTCAGTATATGAAAACTTACCAGATAATACCAAAATTTTCTTTAAAAAGGGATCAAAACAGTTGAGTAGTGACTTTAATGCAGGTAAATATCCAACATTAGAAATACAAGAAGTCTGCAATGCAGGCATAATTTCTCTGCTTAGTCCATTTAGTAAAGCATAGTTACATTTTAAAGATATAAAATTGTTGAATATATTAACAGCTTCATCAATTGCCTCTCTTGAAGCAACTATATGGTTCTCTAAAAAGGCTTTAGTGCAATATCCTGCAATCTTTTGCTTTATTTGTACCCAATCAATATTCATGATTTCTAGTTTTGATTATTAATGTTGCAAATATATGAATATTAAGGCATATTGAAAAACCTAATATTAAAATTATTTATTAATGTTTATTGTAAAACAGTTTGTTGTGTAATTTATATACAACCATAAATATTTTCGTATATCTTGAATTAATAAAAGAATATTTAGGGGATCAAAGATCGGTTATATAATTTAATATAAATGTTTTCTGTAGATTCTCTACAAATATATCTTCTCAAAATGTCAAAGCCTACAGCAAAAGTATCGTTTTTTTTTAAAAGGTGTATCGTAAAATGAGACAGCCAGACACTACTTTTGTATTGAGAAATAGTTCTCACCGATTAAAATGTTTAATTATGGCACTTTGGAAAATTTCAGCTAAAAACAATTGGAATTGGGGTGTAGGTAAACAACTTGTAAAAGGAATGTTTATTGAATTATCCACTCCTAGTACTTCTAATCCATTGGGACAAACTAAGTATTTAGATGTGATTGCGAAAGCATTCAATACGAAGTACTCTACCAATTTCGATAAATCAAAGATGAATTCTTCATATTTGATATCAGAGAAGATTGGTTAAAAGGAAAGAAGCATACGTATTCTGATAGGGATGTATGCTTCTTTCTTTTATATATCTATAGACAAATAATCTACAGCTGTTTACAGATGAGATGGTACGTTAGAGGAGAATTTCCAGAATTTTATTCACATCGTTTTTGATAATACCAGTTTCCGGATTAGTTAATACTAAATGTGATTGCTGGTGAGAAAGAAATGATTGTTCGTCATCCAGAATTGCGTATTTGCTCTCCTCGCAGTAGCATCCTGTTCTTTTAAACCAGTAATCAATTTCTTTTCCTTTGATGTACTCTTCTGCTGGATCAAGAAGTAGGTTTGTAGGAGTCATGCCATATATATATCCGGGAAGCTCTCTTACTCTCCACATACCGCATAACATATTCATATCATATATGAAACGCCAAGATGAGGTAATCACAATTTTTATTTCGATTGTATCTATAATGTCACGCAAACATTCTACACATTTGGAATCAAAGATAGTGCCATATTCATCTCGTGTAGGTACACCCAACATCTGTAATGTTCGATAATTCTTATTTGAATTGAGTACACCGTCAAAATCGAGAAAAAGATATTTATTTTTCATTTGATAATGACGTTTCTATAAATGATGTTATTTGTTCTATCTTCTCAAGTGGTTTTTTGCTTGTCAATTTTGCAAATGAAAGATGCATTCGATTCTCGTATTTTTGTATATCATATGCTCGCTGGAATCCAAACGAATTTTCCATCTTGTTGAAAAAAGATTCCATGCTTTCTTTACTCATGCCGTTGGTCTCACGGTTAACAAATAGATGTACGGCTTCATTTTTGTTACTATTAATAACAAGCAGTACAGCACCATTACACAGTGAAATACCATTCTTACCTTTTATTGCTACCACCTGATACCCTTTCTGATTTTTCAAATAGTCGAAAACTTCATCTGCAATCTTTTGTCGCTGTTCTTGCCTTATAGCTCTTTCCATATTAGGTATATGTTTACTTGGGGTTGATCTTGCGTCAAAGATAGCATTTTCCACACCTGTTGGTGCCAACGTGTTCTGTTTGAACTTCATCCGATACTTTATATACTTGGAATTATTCTTTGCATAACGCATGAGATAAAGTGGATGTGTAAAATTATTGCGTTGGAATATAGGGTCAAGATATTTCATTCCACACTTATTAATGGCGGCATTGAAAAACAGTTCAGCCTTTTTGCTATATCTTTTATGCCAAGCCAAATTTCCAAAGCCAAGGTAGACTGGGGGAACAAGGTGTTCTATGTCGTAATTGGTCATATTTTCTTCATCGGCAAAACGAAATGTATTGCTGGTTGTTTCTGAATGTACCAAAGCCTTACTTAGATCTGTTTCTTTGATATAGAAGAGATTGAAAATTTGTATCACACCGTTCAAATTTTCACGTCTTGGTAGATCATAGTAGAAAGCGAAGAGATCACCTACACAGTCAATTGTGGTGTCACTACCAAATTCATACCATTCGTCTTTGCTTTCGTCAAAGTGTTGGAGTTGTCTTAACGTTTCGGCATCATCAATTGCTTGGTGGGTGGAGTATTTAAATTTGGCACCACCTGGATTTTTCATTACCACTGATCCGATAACCTCCCATGAATTACTATATTGCAACAATGTCCTCCATCGAAAACCTATGGCAGTGTTCTCATCCATTGGATAGAAGTGAGTGTATACTTTCATAATTATTTATTTTATAAGATAAAACGCAGTCTTTAGTACTAACTATCAACACTTAAATGACTTTCATTAATCGTTTTCATATATTTCCCACATATCTTTAATACAGTCATGAAGTTGATGACGAAGTGATTGTGGTTCTAATACTTCGATCATTGCACCAACTTTTAGTAACTCCATACAGAAGTCGTATGTCGGTCGGAGATGCAATTCGAAATCTGCATATTCATCAGAAGTGTATATTTCCCGTTGTGAGGGGTGGAGTGGAAGTGTGCGAAGATAATGCTGGTGATATCTGTCAGCACGTAACACGATTCTTTCTTCCTTAATATCCTTATCAAGCACAATTCCAAAGAAAGAAGCGAAATAGGATTTAGCATCAAAGTCCTCTGGCAAAGTGAAACGTGTATCGGTCACACTGGCGTTCTCTATTCTGTCCATAGCGTACAGTCGTATCTCATCATCATTGATACTATGGGCCAACATATACCATCGTTTCTGGAACATCTTCAGACAATAAGGCTCGATAGGAAAGGTGCAGGCATAATGCCGCTGGAAGCCTCTGTAAGTCAGCTCTATTATCTTATTATTTTGCATAGCTCCGATTATGTCCTTTAAGAAATTTTTACTTGAAGGGATTTCTTCTACGAGAATTCTGTTTTTTAATGCAATACTTTGTGATAGGGTATTGATAGTGGAGAATGAATCGAGCAACCATTTGTTTAGTTCGCCTTCCCTCAACACTTCAGGATTGTATATGAAGTATTTGTAACCCGCTTTCAGATTACAATCGATAATTATCCCAAATATATCTAAAATACCTGTTTTCCAGCGGTCGAATGTTTGGCGTGATATAGGCGATCCGCCACTCATTCCCGTGTCCATCCATTTCTCACTAAGTTCTCTTAATGAGATTTGACGGGCACGGTAAATGGTTTCTATGACCCAAATATATTTTTGTATGAGTGACATGAATTATTGTTTCTCGGATTGTTACATAGGCAAACCTTTATCTTCTATCTCTTCTATGATCTTTTTGATTTTGGAGATAATCCAATTTGAAACCTCCCCTGTACGTATTGGTAAGTAGCTACTGGTGGAGTGCCAATCGGTGTATGGAATCCATTCCCATCCATAAGGCCAGTATGTATTGCCACATTCTGAAAGACATGATAATTGCTGTATTGGTAAATCCTTGGTCCCCGGCAGTGAACTTTGTGAAATACCGATATAGAGGTTCTTCCAATCCGAATCTCTTCCGTCATCTCTTGTAATGACTATGTAATGGGACCATTGAGGCATCCTGAATTTTAGAGCCGGACCTTCGTTTCCTTCTTTGATGGACTTAAATTCCATCCCCATTTTAACTGCGAATTCGTTTAACGGTTTAAAAATGAATTCTGTTCTTAATTTGCTACTTATTTCAGCTCTGTTATCCATCAAGGCAACTACTGCTTCCATGTTATTGATGGCTAAATCTACAATTTTATCACTACTATCTTTATTCATATCTTGTCCTGTGAGTTGTTTAATAAGTGTTATATATTGGGAAATTATCTCTCGCACCAGAGGTTTGTCGTATGCCAACATTGCACATGTTGATAGCCAATTTAGGATATGTTCTTTGTACGAGATACAGTGATAGTCAATCTCATTATCTCCTAATGAATCTTTACTTGCCTCACGACCATCAAGGGTAAGATAAATCAACTTAAAGCCTTTTGGAAAACGTTGTTTACCATAGTTATTGTATCGCAGTAATTGATGGTGCTGATCCGTAGCATATATTTTATTCTCAATAATAATTGCATGTTCACCATCTTCCAAGATTATATCGATACGTCCACCGGTAGTTTCCGTCCGCCTACCAATATCTCGTTCAACTATGCCGGTATTGCACTTGGATATATAATCTCGTTTTAAGCCAATGGCTACAAGAAATTCTTTAAGCATAGCATCCTTTAGGCCATGATTTCCGTTAGGATTCAGCAATTCTGCAAGAAATGCGGAATGCAATCTAACTTCGTTAGACCGTAATCCAAGAGTGTTGAAAATGTTAAAACAATCACCTTTTCGCTGTTTGTGCTTCATTCGCTCTTGCTCAATAAGACAAATCTTGCTTATTTCCATTAAAAGATCATTCAATTCCATGTTTTAAATATTTTGTTAATACAAAAGTAGTAAAAGATAGCCTCATTTACTGTATCATAATTTTGATTTAATTGATATTTATATAACTTGATTATTGAAAAGTTCTTTCCAAACTACATCGTTAAGGAGATTATCCATAAACTCATTTGATACTCTCTTTATTGCCATAATACTTTTGTTCTGATTATTAATGAAGTTTGGTGCAAAAATAAAAGTATGGTGTCTCATTTTATGTGACACCTATAATATAATCACATGTTTTTCTCCTCCTTCACCATCTTTCTCCACCTCTGAAACGCCCTCATCAAACTTTCTTCTTCCACTAACTCTACCATATTATAATGTGCGACAAAAGTTTCCATTGATTTTTTGAACATGATGCCGTGGCAGTATTTATTTTCCAGGAGAAATTCATAAAGTTCGGCCTTCATTTCTACTTCCATTGCTTTTTCAATGATAAGTGCACTGTCATGACCTATATAATTATATACATTTGGATTTTTGCCGTTTCTAGGGTGGGGGAGAGTGAAGGTGATATTTCCGGTTTCGTGCCATGAGGCATTGGGAGGGTGTGGGATGGAAAGTTGGTGGAGGAAGTGGTAGATAGGCTGGGTGTCGAGAAGATGGATAGCGGAAAGGGAGGAAGAAAAGCGGTCTGGAGGTACATCGAGGTGATTTTTATAACGCACGTACATGTAAGCCGCTAGATAGGGCTTAATTTGGAAAGTAACTGTAACCATTGTTTTTTAGATTTGATTTGTAAAATATTTATCAGAAGAGTGCTGCTTTTAGTATTGGTATTTGCATTATTGTGTTGAGAAATTTCTTATAAAAGAAAAGTACGATAGATTGCTTGTGTAATAATTTGGTTTTCAGATGGTTACATAAGTGTTTTTTGGTTTAAAACCAACGGGTCGTTCCTTTAAAAGGAACGACCCATTACACACCGAGGAACACCCCGTTGGTTTTAAAGCAACGAGGCGCTCCTTAAAATCAAGAGATAAAACTATAGTAAATATCTCAAAAAAATGAAATCATGAAATAATCTAATCTTTTTCAATGTAAAGAAATTGTATCACTATGTATTTGAGTGTTTTTATCTGTATAAAGAAACATACCGAGTGTCATATATGAAGAATTTTCAGATAATAGCTATTTAACATAGTTTAAACGAGACTCTTTTATAATTCTGATTTTATTTTATGTTTAAGGTAAATTTGAAATTTAATTATAATGTTGATGAAAGGTTTAATAGGAAGCTAATTGAGGTAAAATGGCTATAGATTGCTTCATTAAAAGAAAAATCACCAAGTTCTATCAGAACTTGGTGATTTTTTATACTCTATTTATATTAAAATAAATATATAGTTATTAAAATAAAAATTATCAATCTTTTTCAGATTCTATTTATTAACAATTCCTATTTGGTATTATATAATGGAACAAAAGTATATATTCTTTTTGCAAAAAACAACGAAAAGACATATTTTTTTTGTGAAATCGTTATATGGATTGATCGAAAAAGTAAAATCAAGCAACATTTCCTCCCTAGATGACATATTTGATGCAAAAACACAACAAAAGCAATGAATCGTAATTAAGTTCTGATAGAACTTATCGAAGTGTGAAAAGTGAGTTTAATTGTTTTAGGGCTATTTAATAATTTAAAAAGAGATTTATGAAGAAAAAATTAGCGCTGCTATTTGGGTACCTTTTTATAGGTATCGGGCTGATAACAGCTCAAACGCAGAAAGTCACGGGAACGGTGATTTCCGATGATGACAAACAACCTGTTGTAGGGGCTTCAATTGTCGTAAAGGGCACTAACTTAGGTACAATAACAGACATAGACGGGCATTTCACACTATTGAATGTGCCAAATTCTGCAAAAATATTGCAAATCTCATATATAGGTATGAAAACGGAGTCGGTTCCTGTTCAGCCGACTGTTAGAGTTATTTTAAAATCTGATACACAATTGATGGATGAAGTTGTTGTAGTTGGCTACGGTTCTGCCAAGAAGCTAGGTTCGGTAGTCGGCTCGGTGACAACAGTAAATAACAGTAAGATAGCCAACAGGCCTGTGGCTAATGCCGGAGATGCATTACAAGGTCAAGTTGCCGGTTTACAGGTGTTTACTCCCAGTGGAGAACCAAGTGGAAGTGTTGTAATGCGATTGCGTGGAGTTAGTTCGATCAATTCAAATACAGAACCTCTTTTTATTCTCGACGGTTCACCCATTTCTTCCGGAGCATTTACAGCATTGAATCCAAACGACATCGAAAGCATGACGGTATTGAAAGATGCTTCCTCAACAGCTATATATGGCTCCCGTGCTGCTAACGGAGTCGTGATAATGACTAGTAAGAAAGGAAAAATGGGACAGAAAGCCCGCGTTAGCATCAATGCACAATATGGCTGGTCGAAAATGACAGGAGATAATATAGAGATGATGAACACTGAACAATGGCTTAACCTGCAGGAAATGCTAGATCCGGGAAAAGCATACGACACTACATTTCAAAAACGGAAGAAGTTCTATATAGATAATGGTATATCTACCGACTGGGCGGATGTATTCTTCGGAGATGCAGCTCCCACCCAACAGTACGATGTAAATGTGGTTGGTGGTTCCGAAGGTATCAACTACTATATCTCATTTGGACACTATGACACGGAGGGAATTATGGACGACTCCTCATTGCGTCGCGAGACTTTACGCAGTAATGTAGAAGTAAAGGTGACCGACTGGCTGAAAGCCGGGATTAATGTGAACCTTTCCTATCAGAAATATAATACGACAACCTTTGGAACGGAAGCCAACAGCGTTTATAACAAAGCGTATGCCGCACGTATTTATCGTCCCGACCAGACGATGAACGAGATATTGACCGACGAAGAAGGTAATTTCACTGGTTATGGCAAACGTCTGGATTATTTAAACGATATGGGATATTATAGTCCGTATTATCTGGCAGAACTTCAACCCAACAACCGGAGTACGGTGCGTATCAATGGCAATACCTTCTTTAATATAAATCCGATAAAAGGCTTGAACATTCGTACCTCACAGGCAGTCGATGCTTTTGATTATCGTAACTCACATAAAGCCTATCCGGAAGGACCGTTTGAAGGGGCAGGAGTGGCATCCGAGTCGTTTGAACGTTATTATTCCTTTACGTTCACCAATACAGCGGAATATAAGTTCAGCCTGTCTGGTAAACATCATTTTACTGTATTGGCTGGGCAGGAGTCCATTATCACAAAGAATGAGAATTTCTCGGCAACTTCTAAAAAAATGGTAGACACACGAATGATGCTAATGGCAGCAGGGGCAGAGTCAGAAGTGCCGTTACATACTATGTATGACAAGGTTTTCAATTCTTATTTCGGTACAATCAGCTACAGTTTCGCTGACCGCTACTACATCGATCTGGCAGCACGGCGAGACGGTTCTTCGTTGTTTGCTAAAAATAACCAGTGGGCAAACTTTTATTCGATGGGAGCCATGTGGGATATGAGAAAAGAAAATTTCCTGCAGGACGTTTCATGGTTGAACAGTCTGCAGTTGAAGGTGAGCTATGGAACAACAGGTAATTCCGGTATCAGTGCCTATAATGCGTTGGCATTGGTCGGCTCCGGTTTGCTGTATAACGGGCAACCGGGAATTGCTCCTTCTACCGTCGGCAATGATAATCTGACATGGGAAAGCATGAAGACATTGAATATAGGAATCAGTACCAAAGTCTTTGACCGCTTTTCAGTAGAATTGGAGTTTTATAACCGTCAGACGGACGATATGCTGATGGGTTATCCGCTGTCGTATACTACCGGACATGGCAGTAGTGTAGAAAATGTAGCAAGTATGCGCAACCGCGGTTTTGATATTACATTGGGGGTGGATATTCTAAAAATGAGAGACTTCTCATGGAGTGTTTCCGGAAATCTGAATTATAATAAGAATGAAATAACCAAACTGTTTAACGGACTGGATGAATATACCTTACCTGATACCGGTTTGAAAATGAAAGTTGGCAAACCTTGGGGAGAATACTACTATGTAAGATGGGCAGGGGTTGATCCGCGTGACGGATATAATACGTGGTATGATAAAAATGGAAATCTGACGAAAAGTTATTCGGAAGAAGATGCCGTTTTTGTAGGTAAGCAACGCTATGCTCCATGGTCCGGTGGTTTTGGTACCCAGTTCGGATGGAAAGGAATTTCCGTCAGTGCCGATTTCTCCTTTATGCTCGGCCAGTATATGTTGAATAATGAACGCTTTTTCACAGAGAACCCCACTTTCGCAGGCTCGGACAATCAGACGGTAGAAATGCTTACCATGTGGCAAAAACCGGGAGATGTAACCCGAATTTCTACTCCCGACTCCCCGATGCAGTTTGATACGCATTTGCTGGAGAATGCTTCATTCATGCGTATGAAAAACCTGACTGTCGGGTATACTTTCCCTGCCAAACTGATTCAGAAAACAGGGGTAATCAGTAATGCCAGAGTCTATTTTGTGGGACGTAACTTACTCACGGTAACTAAATATAAAGGATATGACCCGGAAGTGGACAGTAATATCCAGCTGGGTAACTATCCCAATACCAAGCAATATTCTTTCGGGGTCGAACTAACTTTCTAACAATATAAAGAATGGTGAATATGAAGAAAATATCTATGATAGTATTGACTGTACTGACATTTGGAATGACTTCCTGTGATATGGATAAAATGCCTTACGATGCTATTCCGGCAGAGGAAGCATTAACAACCATAGTCGGTTTTGAAGAAGCGCGTGCCGGTATCTATTCCGTATATTTAGGACTGACGGGAGGAAGCTATGTACTGGCTCCGGAAGTTCAGGCGGATGCTTTTAATGCAGTAGCGGATTTTTCTAATAAATATGGTGAGTTGCACCGTTGGACTTTCGAGAGCACCAACTCTACCGTAGAAACAATCTGGGCAAATTGCTATGCTGCCATCGGACGTGCCAACTTCTTTATTGACGGGGTAGGCAAGATCGATGAAAATCCGGAGATAGAGTTGACGGAAATCCAAAAACAGCAGATTAATGTATATGAGGGGGAAGCTTATTTTACAAGAGCATACTGCTACTTTTATCTGGCTACCTTATTTTGCCGCGATTACGATGTAGCTACCGCAGCAAACACTCCGGGACTGCCTCTTCAGGTGAAATATGAACCCCAGCTTGCTGCTACCCAGTATCCGGGACGATCCTCACTGGAAGATACCTATAAACAGATATTGGAGGACCTTGAAGAAGCCGAGGTGCGTATAGAAACAGCCAAAAATGGCATTGCTGATTATGACAGATATATCAATGGCGCATACGTGACGGTCAATACTGCTCCCAAGAACTGTGGAAATTATATCACAGTAGATGTAGTGACTGCCTTGAAAGCGCGTGTTGCTCTGCAAATGGATGACTATGAAAATGCTGCCAAATATGCAGGTGACCTGATTAATTCGAACAGATATCCATTATCGAACACAGCAACAGATTTTGAAAGCGTATGGAAGAATGACAAGGGAACGGAAACTATCTGGCAGATTGCGATGACTAGTGCCGACGATGCCGGCGTACCCTTGGGAACTGTTTTTATCGGTTATCCGACTACCAAGAAAGATTATATTCCAACACAAACATTGATTGACTTATACAATGAGAAGGATGTCCGGCTGACTACTTATTTCGGAAAGTATCACTTAACCGTATCGTCCGGTAATGCTGCGGATATCTATTTCTTTAATAAATATCCGGGTAATGAATATTACAATGCATTAGGGAATGAAACACGCTATTTGAATCAGCCGAAACCATTCCGTATTGCAGAAATGTATCTGGTTGCCACGGAGGCTAATGCCAGAATCGGGAGTGCAACTTCTGTGGAAAAAGGCAACAATACCTTGAATGCATTAAAGAAAGCGCGAATTGAAGGATTCACCAATGCAACCTACGATAAGGAAGCTTTGTTAAATGAGGTTATGAATGAACGGGAGCGGGAACTTGTAGGTGAAGGCTACCGCCTGATGGACCTGAAACGCTGGGGAAAAGGTGTGAAACGCGGAAAACCGCAAAGTAAAGGATTAGTGCTTTTTCCGGGACAGGCAAGTACTGACGGACTGGATAAGCCCGTTGATGACCAGCGAATGCTTTGGCCTATTCCAAAAACGGAAATGGATGCCAACCCTCAATTGGCAGGTCAGCAGAATCCGGGATATTAATAAATGAATAATGTAAATCATCAAACACTTGAGTAAAATGAACTATCTGAAAATATACACCCTTCTTCTGTGCACCGTCCTGACCACTGCCTGTTCGGACGATGAGGAACAGTTTAATTCCGGAGCGGCTACGGTAAACTTACAGGAGACAGTAATGACGGTGAAGGAGTCTGCCGGTTTATGCACTGTGCCCGTTGTAGTGACAGGCGAACATACCGGAACTATCCGCGTGACATTCGAATTAATTGATCATACAGCAAAAGAGGACGAAAACTATATTGTTACAACAAAAACATTGCTTATCCCTGCCGGACAAGAAACTATAAATTTTGAATTTAAAACCGTTGATGACAAGCTTGTCAATGACGACCGTTCTTTTGATATTGAAATAGCCGATGTGAAAGGAGCCTCTATCGGTGAGAATAAGCGGTTGGCAGTGACTATCAAAGACAATGATTCCAGTTTATATGAGACGCTTTTGGGAACCTGGGTGTTTACCGGAACGGCTTCTACTAACCAAGTTACTAATGCGCCGGTGGGATTTTCCGTGAAGGTAAATACTGCGGAAGAAGGTACGGAAGCATATGGGCACTATTTGGTTTGTTCGAATAAAAACGGATTTGATCCGGATAACGATATTGAGTGGGAATTCAGCTGGCGGTTACATTATGAATATGATTCGGCAACACAGAAAACTTACATATCTCTTGTGCCGGATGAAGATGTCGCTTCTTATGGCCCGTACACCATTCGATTCAGGAGACTGGCTTTGGACGGAAGTACTTCCGACGTGTATCGAGGAGAGTATGATGCTGAAACTAGCACAATCACATTTGAGAATGCCAATCTGATTGGTGATATGTATAAGGACGGTCTGATACAAATGCAAAAATTCAGACTATTTGGTTGTAAGATGGAATACATCAGATAAGAATCAAATTATTAACATAACAAATATATAAGAATTTATGAGAGCATTAATTGTCTGCATTACCCTGTTGTTTGCTTTTCTAACCTGTGCCATGGCACAGATTCCATCAGTCAAGGTCGAAGATACTAAAGGAGCACAAGTTAACACCGCCTCCCTGGTTAATCACAAAACACCTATGATTATTTCTTTTTGGGCAACAACCTGCAAACCTTGTATTCGTGAGTTGGATGCTATTAATGAACAATTGCCCGATTGGCTGGAAGAAGCCAAATTCCGTGTGGTAGCTGTTTCTACAGATGACAGCCGTTCTACGGCTAAAGCACGTGCATTGGCGGAAGGACACGGATGGGATGATTTTATCATGCTGTATGATAAAAATCAGGAATTTATGCGGGCTATGAATGTGAGCCTGACTCCACAGGTATACGTGGTGGATGCGGATGGAAAGATCGTTTATTCACACACCGGGTATGCTCCGGGTAGTGAACTGGAACTACTGAAAGCGATAAAGAAACTGCAGAAATAGAGAACTATTATTATTCATAGATAAACGCAATGACATGACTAGAATAAGAATTCAGGTGTTGGCTTTATTAGCGTTGGCATCAACTCTGGCCCATGCGCAGGATGATAACAAGAAAGGTTATCTGACAGGGAGCTTTGAAACAAATACGATTTATTACCGGGATGACAGCAAGACGGAAGCAAAGTCACCGGATGATCATTTCGGCTCGAACAATTATCTGAAGTTGGATTACTATCAGGGGAAATTTGCCGTAGGTGTGCAATTGGAAGCCTATGAACCTGTACTGGTAGGGTATCCCGCAGAACTGGAGAAAGCAAAACTGACCAACTATTATGTATCTTGGGCAGATAAGGACTTCTCCGTAACAGCGGGTACATTTTATGAGCAGTTCGGGAGTGGACTGTTATTCCGTAGTTGGGAGGACCGTATGCTCGGATTGAATAATGCGGTGATGGGAGCACGTTTTACCTACAATTACAAGAATATTGTAGGTGTGAAAGCTATTTGGGGAACTCCACGATTCGGTATGGATTTTTCTGATACGCAGGTACGTGGTGTAGATGTAAGTTTCTCCCTATCTGACTTGCTTCGTTGGCAAAACTCTTCTTTGAGTATCGAAGGAGGAGCATTAAACCGATATGAGAAAATAAATATTGACCTGAAAGAAGAGGGAGGAAAACCTTATTCGAATGGTTTCTCGGGACGGGTAAATTTTGAACGTTTCGGATTTACAGCGAAGGGTGAGTATGTAGACGGAGGTAATAAGTATTATAATTTCATTCATGATGACAAGCTTTATGCAAAGAAGCGTGCCAATGCACAATTGCTGGAACTGGGATATAGCGGCAACGGATTAGGGATAAACCTGACCGGACGTCGTTTGGAATGGATGAGCAGTGAAATTATTGCCGGTAATGGCTCCACTTCGAATCTGTTGAATTATGTTCCGGCTATGAGTACGCAATATACCTATATGTTGACCAATTTACACCCTCACACTCCACAAATAGGAGATGTGACAAAAGCAATCAGCGGGGAGATGGGCGGACAACTGGATGTTTTTTATCATTTCAAAAGAGGAACGGTTATCGGAGGCAAACGCGGTTTGAAATTACATGCTAACTTTTCTACCTATTATGCTTTAGAAAAAGAAGGTACAGCACAGATGGGCAACTTGTCATTCCGTGATTTTAGTATTGATGTGGAAAAACAATGGACGAAGTCATTCAAAATGAATTTGCTTTACTCCATGCAAGAATATAGTCCTTCGTACGGAGCGAGTAAGACAACCAACCTGTCGAATATTTTTGTGGCAGACTTACAATATAAGTTTACCCCTTCTTTCTCAACCCGTATGGAGTTACAATATCTTACTACACAGGAAGATAAGAAAGATTGGATGGCCGCTTTACTGGAAATAAACTTTGCTCCTGCATGGAGTATTTATGGAAGTGACATGTATAATCACGGTAAAGATAAAATCCATTATTACAATGTGGGAGCCAGTTATGCCAAATCCCGTACACGTGTCGCTTTGAGTTATGGGCGTAACAAGGAAGGGTATGTCTGTTCAGGTGGAGTTTGCCGGACGATTCCTAAATATACAGGTGCTAACCTGACGATAACTACTTCTTTTTGAGTGCAGCGAATCATTTATTAATTAGAATATAGAATATGAGAAAATTTACAATGTTTTTTATGTCAAGCCTGATATGCCTGTGCGGATGTTTTATGGCATGTAGTGGCAATTCTGACGACAATGAAGTGCCGGATAACGGTGAAGTGACGGGACCTATTACTCTGACTGTGGATAAAGCCAAGATTGAAGCCAATGGAACAGATATGGCGACTTTCATGGTGACGGATGCTAATGGGAAAGTACTGACAACTTCCGAATATATTAAAAACGTATATTTTGAAGATCTTACTACCGGTGATTATCTGGAAAGACGTACCTGTACATTCTCGGCAGTAGAAAACGGGACTCATAAGTTTAAGGCGTATTATTTGGACTGGGAGTCGGATGAAGTTTCCGTAACTGTACAGAATCGTAAGAATTATGAGCTTTTTTACCGCAAGGTGGGTGTTTTTAAGATGACCGGAACTTGGTGTACTTATTGTCCGGCTATGACTTCATCATTGAAGAAAGTGGAAGAAAAGATACCGGGACGTATGGTGAAAATGGCTTTTCACTCTTCCAGCAGTTCTGACACCGACCCGTTCCACCTGTCACAAACAAGCACAATTATGAGCCGTTTCGGAGCATCCGGTTTTCCTACTTGCATCTATGATTTGAAGGTGATGTCGATAGATAGAAATGTAAGTGTAATCAAACAGACCTTACAAGATCAGATTAGAAAATATCCGGCTACATGCGGAATCAAGGTGAATACATCTTATAATACTTCTATTGGTGAGATAACGGTAAATGCAGCATTGAAGTCAAGCCAGGGAGGAGAATATGATCTGGTGTATGTCTTGGTTACTGATGGTTTGACCGCATCCGGAGGAAATGAATCCTCGTATGACTATACAGTCAGAGCTATCTCCAATAATTACCTGTCAATGTCAACAGACGGACGATTCACTGTAAATGCAAACGAAGAGCATACTGCCGCAACTTTCACTATTTCTAATGCCAAGAACCTGAATCCTGCAACATCGCGGGTAGTGGTTTATGCATTGCGGAAAGTTGATGATGCATATATGGTGGATAATATAACCGAATGTTCTATCAATGGTAGTATAGACTATCTTTATAATGATTAGATCCTATGAATAAATTATACTCGACAATTCTACCAATTGTAATGATCCTTTGTTTATCAATGCTGTCATCCTGTTCCGGCAGTTCGGACGAAACGGAGAACGGAGGGACGGATGACGGCATTCTGCGTATTACGGCCGATAAAACGGCTATACAGGCAGATGGGGTGGAGAAGGTGACTTTTACAGTTAAGTTGGGCACAAAAGATGTAAGTAACGAGAGCACCATGAACCTGATTTTGGTAAAGGAATCGGGAGAGGAAAATATGGATTACAGTGTTCGTGCTTTCAGTACTTCAGTGCCGGGTACATACGTTTTTAAGGCCCGTTATTATGAAGGAAAGTCAATAGTCAGTGAAAATGAAGTTACCGTTCAGGCTACTTCCGTATCAGGAGGAGTCAGCTTTTATCATAAATTGCTGGGGATGCAGTTTACCTCTGTCGGGTGTCAGGCCTGTCCGGCACTTAGTACTACATTGAAAGCCATTCAGACTGAACAACCGGGACGATTAGCGGTGGCTTCTTTCCACATGGACTTCGGTGGGGTGACCGATCCCATGAGTACAGCAGCTACTAACAACTACCGGACTAATATTCTCGGTAACTTCTCGGGACTGCCCCGTTTCTTTTATAATATGCGAAAAGGTACGAAAGAAATGATCAGTATTAAGAGCCAGATTGAAAAAGAACTTCAAAATGAGTTGAGTAACTATCCCGCCTCTTGCGGTGTGGCCATTGAATCAGTGCATAATGCTGCTGACCGTACAGTAATGGTTACCGCCAAAATAACTTCTAACGTGACAAATACCTATCGTTGCCTTATCTATCTGGTAGAGGATGGAATTAAATATACCCAAATGAATGGAGGGAATGATTATACGCATAACAATGTGGTTCGTGCGGTGGTATCTACGTCATTGAACGGTGACCGTTTCAATGGGGAGGTAAAGGCAGGAACAGAAGCTACCATGCAACGGTCTTGCCAATTGGAACCGGGATGGAATGTGGATAATATGCGTGTTATTGTGTCGATGCTGACAACGCTGGATGGGGGAAAAACTTATACATGTAACAATGTAAATGAGTGTAAGCTTGGAGAATCGGCAGATTACCTGTATAACGAATAAAAAAGAGCTATGTATATAAATGTTTATAAAATACTATTGTTGGTCTGCATGTGCGGCATAGGTATATTCTGGATTTCCTGTTCAGGTAATTCTGATGATTCGGAAGAGACGGAAGTGCTTTTGAATGTCAGTAAGAATACGCTGATTGCTGATGGAAAGGATGTTATAACCTTTACGGTAACACATGCCGGAGTAGACATCACTGCTGATGCAGTCATCCGTTCCGTAATGGACGGGCAAATTTTGGATGGAAGCACATTTTCTACTTCCAAAGTCGGGATGTATGCTTTTGAGGCATCTTACGGCAAGTATGTATCCAAATTGATAACGGTGATTGCGCGTGAAGCACCTGGCACGCCCTCCAAGTTTGTAAGGCGCATTTGTGCAATGGAATTTACCGGGACGTGGTGTGCTATGTGCCCGGCTGGAATGACTCGTTTGAATTATCTGATAAGTTCTAGCTATGAAGGTATTGTTTATATGATGGCTTTTCACGTCAATGGTTCACCTGCTGATCCGATGGTTATCGATCAGTCTTCTATCCTGTCTAATAAATTTGGTTTATCTGCTTACCCCTCGTGTGTCGTTGATATGCGTGGAAAAATGGGATTGTCTGAAAACTATGATGTCATGAGGTCTGTGTTCAATGAATCACTGGATAACTACCCTGCCCATTGTGGAGTGGGTATCCAGTCGCAATATGATGGACAAGCAACCGTTACAGTGAAAGTTAAATCGGAAAAGGATGCTGAATATCGTTTGATCTTATACGCAGTAGAAGATGGATTGAAATATCAACAGAATGACGGAGGGATCTATCGTGATTACACACATAACCATGTAGTACGCAAATTACTGTCTGCTAGTGTCGATGGCGATAAGTTGGGGCAGATAGCAGCAGGTATGGAAAAAGGCATAGAGTATACTGTAATTATGGACGAAGGATGGAAAGCAGAGAATATTTCTTTTTATGCACTGGTTACTGATAAAAACGGCTATGTAAATAACCTGGCAGTTTGTAAGGCAATCAATGGCGATACCGATTATGAATATGTAAATGATTAGTCACATTTATCACTTTTAATTATGAAGAAAAAATTATTTAGTTTATTACTCATGTTGGGATTTATTTTAGTTGTAAGTCCCATGGTCTTTTCGTGTTCGGATAGTGACGAACCGGGCGTAGAACCTGATGTACCGGTAAATCCGGACCCATCGCTTCCTCCCAACCCTACACCTATAAAATGGGGTGAAAATGAAGTGGATGGCGGTGAGCGTGGAGTAGGTATTAAAGTTACTAGCAATACCGAACATAATTTTGTATTTGAGTGTACTCCGGGATCTAAAGTCCAGTCTTATCGGTTGGACGTATATCCTTTATGCCGTATGTATAATTATTTGTTTGAAAGTGTAGGCAAAGGGGTACAAGCAACAGAGGAAGAAGTGGAAGACCTGATAATAGAAGCTCTCTACAATTCTGAAGGAGCGGGGGCATATACATTTAGCCGGTCGACTTTAGGAGATAGTTATCCGAATGCGGAATTCGATTGGGCTAACTCAAAATATTCCCAGTCGGAAATTGTGCCCGGTGCAGAATATTTGATTATTACTATTGGCTGTAATGATGAAGGTGGACAGAATCCGGCGGATATGAAAATATGTCATCTGAAGACACCGGTTCAGAGTGTGGTAGGCAGTCCTCGTGTGGATATTGATGTAACTACAGGTTATCGTGCAGTTGGTATTCAATATCGTCCTAATGAGGATTGTAAATACTTCTATCAGTTTTGTGGAGATGCGGAGCCTATTGATGCATTTATAAATACGTATGGTAAACCATTGTATATAGATTTTATGAGACATTGGATTAAGGCCGCAGAAGAGGCACAGGTTCCTCAAGAGGAATTGTATTATACGGTAAACTTTGGGTATACGGCTGATCCTAAGAGAATGGTAACTGCTACCAGTATCGGGTTGGATGAGAATAAGACTCCGGGTGAATATGTTCGTCAGGATTTTCATCTGAAGGAAATAGATCAGAATGCAGAAAAGCCGGAATGTAGCTTGGTTGTTAGTAGAGCCGGTGCATCCATGGTTGATATGAATGTGGAAATGAAAAAGAATTGTGTTGCTATGTTCTACCGTATATTCAGCGCCTCGGATTGGGCTCCTTATGAAAATGGGGATGAAGCAACCATGACTGCTTTAGCACAAGCTCTAGATCAAGAAGGATGGGGTGTGAAAAACACAAATTTTGCACAGGAAGGTTCATTTAAAGGCACACAATTCCAATATGATTTGGCTCCTAATACTTCTTATGTAGTGGCTTACGTTGGTCGCAATAAATATGGTCAGCTATCTGGAGTGAAGCATGCTTCTTTTTCTACTATAGCGCGCATTACGGATACTCCGGATGCATCTGAAGCTGATATTAATATAACAATCAGCGATCCGGGACGTACAAGCTTGAGGTTGAATTATTCTTACAACCAGAACACTGCAGTATTCTATCATCAGTATATCATGACACCGGATTTGCTGGAAGATGGTAATAAAGCGGAGTTGATAAAATATCTGTTATCTGCAGATTCAAATGTATGGCCTGCCGAAGCGACAGGAGGAGTGGAGAGCTTCACTTGGACAGGACTGAATCCGGCTACCGAATATACGTTTGCATATCTGGCAGAAGATCGGAACGGTGTATTGACAGATGTAAAGATTGTGAAAGCTAATACAGAGGCAATTATAGCAGGTCCGAATCCAACAATGGAGCTGGATGGGTATATGAGTGAAATCGGTAATTTCACTGTACATTTCTCTATTGTAAAGGATGTGGCCAAGGTTTATCATACAATTCTTGAGGACAAATATTCTGCCAGTGGTGACTATACTTATCAAGAGTGTATGGACGTATGGAAAGAATATTGTTTGGATTATGGTTTGACAACAGTGAACTCCACTACTCAATCATACGACAAGACAAGTGAAGCCAAACGTTTAGTCGCTTTATGTGTGCCTATCGGTGCTGATAGTGATGGTAATGAAGTGATCGGTGACCTTTATACAGTATTCTATGATAAGGACAAAGGTATAATAACAGATCCTTCCGTATTGTTCCCGGATGCTCCGAAATCAGCAAAGGGGATGATAGGAACGGCAAAACCACAGGTTATCAAGAAAGATAAACGGATTCCTGCCAATATGATCATTAAGGAAGAAGTGAAAAAGAATACTCCGGGGGCGATGATGAGTGGAAGTACTATTTATCTTGATCTGAAAAAACTGGGTAAACATCCTCATGCTAAATAGGGGTTGCTAAAATAAATTATTCCGCACGATGGTGTGAAAGTCTGTCGTGCGGCTTTTCTCTAATCATCAAAAAAATATGGATATGAGAAGAATTCAATTTTTTATGGAGTGCAGGAAAAAGATGTTTTTCCTGATGGCTGTATGTATAGTAATGTTTTCGTCATGTTATAACGACGATGATCTAAAAAACTCTATTTCCGGTCTGGAAGATCGCATGGATAAATTAGAAGCTTCCTTGCAAAATGTACAAAGCGATATTTCTACGTTGAAGACACTGACTGATGCTCTCTCACAAAATAAATCAATAGCTTCTGTATTGGAGAATGAAGATGGTAGTTATACTATTAAATTTTCGGATAAGACAGAGATTACCATTCGGAATGGAGGAAATGGGGAAGATGTTCCACAAATAACCGTGATAAAAGATGAAGATGGCATTTATTACTGGGGAATGACCGGTACGGATGGTAAGAAAACGTTTTTAAAAGATGATGAAGGCAATAAAATGCCTGTGACGGGCACTGCTCCTAAGATTCGTATCAATACAAAAACGAAGGAGTGGGAGATTTCTTCTGATGGTGGAAAGACTTGGGAATCTACTGGTGTGTATGCCTCCGGTGAATCTACGGGAGATACTTCTCTTTTTAGTGGAGTAAGTGAGGACGATGATTATGCTTATTTCACACTGAAGGATGGTACGGTATTGAAAGTCTTGAAATCTAAAGATTTGAAATGCGAGATGTTGTCAGGAAAGCAATATTTTGCGAACGGTGAAGAGAAACTGATACCGGTTGAGATGAGTGGTATTTCAAAATATACTGTAACGAAACCCGACGGTTGGAAAACTTCGTTAACAGGAAAAGGACTGACCATTATTGCTCCTGTGAAAGAGAATCAGTATGCAGAGAGTGGTGGTAAGGTTGCTATAGTAGCTGTTGCATCTAACGGAAAGAGTATTATTTCGGAAATTCCGGTAGTGATAGGGGAGGCTCCTGTGAATATATCAGTTGAGGGACAGATGGTTTCCACCACTTTGGCAAGTGGAATAGAAGTGTATTATCTGGGAGTGTTGGAAATCAGTGAATATAGTGCAGAATCTGTAGCTGAACTGGTAAACGGATATTCTGCCCGTATGTATATGAAAACAAAAGCTCTTGATAAAGTTGCGTTGGCAGAATTACTGGGCAAGGATCCTGAAGCCGGAATGACATATATGATCTGGGCAGTGCCATCACCGGAAATGGATGAAGCGTGTTTGCCTGATGATGTGATTGCAACTGTGATAAAGACTGCTGCGACTGTAGAATTGAAGGTATCGGATATAACATTTGAAGGTGCAACGGTTTCTGCGACTAGAAAAGGCTGTGAGTCTTATTATACCGGGATTACGAATAAAGCCAACTATTCACCCGATATGGTAATAGAAGATCTTGCCTTTGGTGGCGGAACCAAACAGTCTTCTGATTATAACGGACCATTAGAAGGTAAGGTGTTGGATTTTTTGCCAAGAGTTATACCGGGAACAACTTATGTACTTTGGGCTATTCCTTATAAGATAGAAAAGGGATATACAACAGAAGAACTGGCAGCAGTGGAGATTTCAATTCCTGCGCTGACGTATGGTGGAACTGCTACAGTGAATATAGGGACAATAAAATCTACGGTAACTAGTGTTAACGCCCCCATCACTCCGGGGACAAACTGTTACAAATTTTATTACTCTTATATGACAGAACAGGCTATAACCCACTATGCTACAGAAAAAGAGATTATTTCGTATCTTATCGAGAACGGAAATTTATCTAAAGAGGCTGTTGATTTTGAAAGGGCTTCTTTAGAACCGGGAACAAAGGGATTTTTGGTTGCGGTGGCTTTGGATAATAAAGGACAATTGGGCTCATTAATTAAAGTACAGACCGATTCAAAAGAAATGTCGTATAATTCTTCTATTTCGGTTGATGTATCTATCGAAGCGGGAACCTTATCTACTACTTTGACATTGACACCGACTGGTAACCCTGTGAAATACCGATATATTCACATGAAAATGAGCGAGTTCAAGAATTATCCGTATTGGGGAGATGAAGAAATGGTAAAGCAAGCTTTGATAATGAACAATGAAGTGACTGAAATTGCGGTAGCTGACTTGAACAACCATCAATTGCTCATTGAGGATATACAGTTTAATACAGAATATGTACTCTATATGATAGCGGTTGATGCTGACGGTAATCCGTCTACAACAATGGTTAAAAAGGAATATACGAGCAAAAAGGTAACCTATGTCCGGATAAAAGATACGGACTTGTGGAATGCCAGTGTTCCGGAGGTGAAGATTGATAAGATAGTGAAAGATAAGTTTTATACAATCTCGTATACTGTAATTCCTAAAACTGCATGTAAGATGTTTTACGTATATGTGGCACCTGCCGACTATCTGACCGGCATGTATGATGAACAGATAAGATCTGTGATGGCACATGGGGAGAAGCAAACATCTACTTATTCAGGTTCTAAATATACTTCATTACCAACGAATATTAATGTAACCTGGATAGATGAGGAAGGACGCTTTTATGAAGTTTCCAAAACTGTCGTGGAAGCCCCGGCAGAATAATTTTTTAGTTTTCCAATTTAATAAAAAGATAAATGAAAAATATATTTTATAGTTTTTATAGTGTAGTATTACTTGTCTTGTGTCTGTTTACGTTCAGTAACTGTTCGGATAGTGACGACGGAGAAGTGGGAGACGATACGGATAACGGAATTACCGCAATCAGCAATGAAACCGAAAAAGCGGTTTCTCAATATGGAGAGACGGTTGATATTTCATTTACTGCTGTAGGTAAATGGACTCCTTCCCTGCAATATTCTACGGGATCGGATTGGGCCTCAATGACTAATATTAGTGGCAATTCGGCTGCTGGTAAGGGAGGATTCAGAGTAAAGGTTGATAAAAATGAAACCGAAAAGGAACGAATACTGACAGTAGTCGTACAAGTAGAAGGATATAAAACTCCTGTTACTGTTTGTACTATTACACAAAAAGGAGGCTCCGGAACAGCAGTAGATCTGGCTCTTAATGAGTTTATGGATAAATATTTGAAGGAGCATTATCTCTTTAAGGATGAATATAATACATTGGATATAGATTATAAATCAGTATCTTATGATAAATTTCTGACAACTTATCTTTTACCGATGAAAACCAACATGGAGGATGGAGGTACTTATCGTGCATTCTCTGTCAATGCCGGCAAGCGTTATATCTATTCTTATATTACGGAGACTACTGGTTCCGGTAGAACGCGTGCAAATACTCGTGCAACAAGTGTCGTAGGATCGGGGCTTGGTACGTTTTTCTCTTCTTATATGCCGGATAGAACAACTATTGGGTTATCTATTGGATATGTGTATTTAGAATCTCCTGCTACCAAAGCCGGATTGAGACGGGGCGACGTGATTGTTTCTGTTGATGGGGTTACTTTGAATAAGAATAATTACCAGCAATATATGAGTACTTTGTTTTATGCAGGTGGAGGTGAAACTTTTAAGATCGGCTATAGACGCAAAATCTTTGATGAAAAACAGGGTGGTTATGATTTAGTGGATGGAACGACTACATTAACTACCGGTGCTTACAACAATAGTCCTATCTTGAATTCGATGTTTATAAAAGATAAAAAAGAGAATAAATTCAACATCGGTTATTTGGTTTATCTAAGTTTTGATTTGAACTTTGAGGAAGACTTGAAATATGTAATTCAACAGTTCAAAGCAGAAGGTATCACAGATTTGATTTTAGATTTGCGTTTCAATAATGGAGGTTCAGTTGAATTAGCCCGTTATTTAGCAGCTTCCATCGCTGGTACATCACATCGTTCGGATGTATTTATGAAAATGCAACGTAGTTCCGGTGCGGATGAATATATCCGTTTTGGAGATGGTGATGATCTAAATCTTAATTCTGTAAGAATCATCTGTTCAGAAGAAACGGCTTCCGCCAGTGAATTGATAATTAATGGATTAAGAGGAATCGACTTCCCTGTGAAATTATTTGGTAGCCGCACGGAGGGAAAGAACGTGGGAATGGAAGTGCAAGAGTATAAATATGGAAATAAATATTATGAATTTGCTCCGATTACTTTCCGTTCTTTCAATGCTAAGGATTGGGGTGATTATGCTGATGGCATTGATCCGGATGTCATGTTGAACAATCAAAACTCAAGCTATGAGGATGATATTGATAATGTATTTCCTTATGCTTTCGGAGATTGGGATAATTTTGATTTCAATTATCCATTATATTGGGCACTATGTGATGTTCAAGGAGTGGATCCGACTACAGGAGAACCTGTGAAACGTAGCGGAAGATCAGGAATGACCCGCTCGCAACAAGATGAAATCATTAGAGTACCATCTGTACCTTTGAAACGCCCTGTGGGAACTTTTGGCTCGCTCATTTATAACAAGCCGGAAGTGGAAAACTTATATTAGTAAGACTAAATCTCTTGTGAAATAAATTTTCTCTTAAGTTTAAGGGGATGCTTCTCGGTAAGGTGTTAGTGAGGGCATCCCCATTTTTGCTCTATAAATAAATAGAAATAAAATGGGATACTATGATGAATAAATCGTTATATAAATTAATCATATTCATTGGAATGTTAGGATTAATAAGTAGTTGTTCGGATGATGATTCTGAAAGTGAATCAGAATATGAAGTGGTGGATAATGTAGTAACTAGCTGGTATTCAAGCTATCATTACGAAAAAACACTACCTTTAAGTGAATTGTTATGTATTGGAGAGAGTGATAAATGTCCTTTGTCGAATACATACATATCAATAGTAAATTATGATTCTGAATATCCGATAGTCATACCGAGAGGTGTCTATCAATGGAATGACTATGGACGTTGGATAGATAGACCTGTACCTTCCGATGGGGCTATGAAGGAAATATTTAATTCTGATTGGTATGCGACTGTTGTAGTATTATATGGTGGTGAAGGAACATACAATTTTGCTGTAAGAATTTACAATCCTACTTTAAACAAATATTTTGTAACCAAGCCATATCAATTGAAAGTATGGAGAGAAGGAACGGAGGGGGAGTATAAGTGGTTTCGTTCTATTTCACTGGTAAATAATTAATTAACTTTAAAGAAAGAATACTATGAATGATAAAAATATGATGAGTTTCTTGTTCTATTGTTTGGTGGCTTCTTTTTGCTTTTCATGCAGTAGCAATCTGGAGGAGTTGGTAATTAAAGATAAAACAACTTCAGAGAAAATAAAAACTAGAGGACTAGAAAGTTATTCTTCTATTCTTGAGGCTGATAAAGCAATATTAGCAGCTCATGGGTATGATACTATAGCAATAGTAGATTGTGATTCTTTTTATCTGGTTGAATCGGAACTTATTTTTGAGAAATCAAGATTACAAGAATTACGTGAACAACCTGAAGCACGTTTGAATTATAAAAAACGGATAGATCCTGAATGTTATCGAATGCATCTGATACTTCATGATAACCAATATAGTAATGAAACTATTTTTAAAGAGGCTGTAGCGGAATGGAATAAATTGAGCAAATGCTGCCTACATTTTAGTACTTATTTTGATACGTTTTCACCTAAAAACCGCCCATTAATAGATGTTTTATTCCAAGATAATGCAAATTCAATGAGTTCATCGGAATTTATACGTGTTGATGGAGTTGTAAATGGTAAACTAGGAAGTCGTATATATATAAATACCAAATATAAATACTGGTCAGAATTGACTAAAGATCAAAAGAAGTATGCTTTGATGCATGCTATAGGGCATTTAGTAGGATTGGAGTATTCTAGTGAATATGATACTTCTATTATGCAACCAGAATCGGGATTAGCAACAAATAAAAATCTTTGGAATGGATTTTCTTTTGAAGATAAAGTTCTTATTCCTGAATTATATCAATTGAATCCAGCTAAAATTCAAATTGATTACAACCCGACCCCTGAAAATAATAAAGGCACAATGAAACTAAAAATAGGAGTGAAATATACTGTTACAACTTCGTATACATATGAGTGGTGTTATGACCCCAAATATACAATTACAGTAGAACCTGTTGCTAATCCAGGATCTTATGAATTTAAGAAAACAGGTGAAAATTCATTCGATTTATGTTTCACAGAAGCGGGGGGATGTATGGTTACTTTTGTAGTAACTGATTACATAGATGGTACCGAGCAGAAATATACAAAGAAGTTTAATGCCGCATATGATAAACCAACCTTTACAGTTCCAAGCAGTATTGAACTTGGAGAGTATTATGATTTCAAAGTGGCGTATCAGGAGGATGGATTTATACCTACTTTTAGAATTACCGTAGAAGAAAGTGCGTTTGATAATAATACAGCACAAAGTGTTTCGATAGTACAAGTCACTAATGGACATGTGCGAATTAAATTTAATGACTATGGGAATTATAAAGTTACTGCAAGAGTCTCTAATAATAGAAATATCCCGGCGAGGTATTTTCATTTTTCCAAATATTATCGTCCTGATTATAATGTGACTTTTACAGAAGAGGGAAAAGTAAATGAAGGAAATGTTAGTTTACCTCCAAGTAAGCCAAGTCAGCCGACAGGAGAAAATAGGTTAGAGCGTTATAGATATGATATAAGTATGGGGCAAGCATCGACATTTGAACATCGTGTGGCTTGTGATATTAAAACTACATATATTCAGAACTTCTTAAAATTTCGTCGTATTGATCGTAGCTATATCGAAGACTCCGCACCTCGTGTTTTTCGTGCGGGAGAGTCAACCCAATTGGGATTAACGGTTTATAGTATGTATCATCCAGATTCATTAAATTACGTGGATCATCATTCTATTCTTTATCCTCTTAAATGTGAAGTCGTATATCCTAAAGATGCTTGCTATTTGATAAAATAAGAGTGAAGAAGAAATTGATGGATTATAATTTAGAACTTAGAAAATGAGAATTGTTTTATTTATCTTATTGAGTTGGTACACAATCGGGAATATACAAGCACAAATCAAAGAGCCTGTAAAGTTCAAGAATGAGTTGAAAATAACTTCGGAAACAGAAGCCGAAATCGTATTTACAGGATCCATTGAGAAAGGATGGCATGTATATTCGACTGAATTGGGAGATGACGGTCCTATTTCCGCCACTTTCAACCTAGATACAAGTAATCATGTGGAAATAGTAGGTAAACTGCAACCTGTTGGAAAAGAAATCAGTATTTATGATAAGATGTTTGAGATGAATGTACGCTATTTTGAAGATACGGTACAGTTTATCCAAAAAATAAGATTTACAGGAAGTGATTACTTTATAGAAGGATTTTTGGAGTTTGGGGCTTGTAATGATGAGAGTTGTTTACCTCCGACTCAAATCCCTTTTCAATATGGAACAAAAGCAGAAGCGAATATCGCAGTTATAAAAGAGGAGGAAGCGACTCCGGTAAATGTAGTGGAGAAGCAATCGGAAAATGATCTTTGGAAGCCGGTTATTAATGAACTGCAAGAGTTGGGTGAAGAACATTCTCAAGAGGATAAATCCTGGCTGTATGTATTTGTCACCGGATTTATTGGTGGGTTATTGGCTTTGTTCACTCCTTGCGTATGGCCGATTATTCCTATGACTGTGAGCTTCTTCCTGAAGAGAAACAAAGACAAGAAGAAGGGAATTCGGGATGCATGGACTTATGGCGCTTCGATTGTGGTGATTTATGTGACCTTGGGACTGGCAATTACTTTAATTTTCGGTGCCAGCGCATTAAATGCCTTATCAACGAATGCCATATTCAATATTCTCTTTTTCCTGATGTTGGTTGTTTTTGCAGCTTCTTTCTTCGGGGCGTTTGAACTTACTCTACCGTCTAAATGGAGCAATGCGGTGGATAGTAAAGCGGAAGCGACTAGTGGATTATTAAGCATTTTCCTGATGGCGTTTACACTTTCTTTAGTTTCCTTTTCTTGCACAGGACCTATTATCGGCTTTTTGCTCGTACAGGTTTCTACAACTGGCAGTGTAATTGCTCCTGCTATCGGAATGTTAGGTTTTGCCATTGCTTTGGCTTTACCTTTTACACTATTCGCCCTTTTTCCTTCGTGGCTGAAGTCAATGCCCAAATCAGGAGGATGGATGAATGTGATTAAAGTGACACTGGGCTTTCTGGAACTTGCTTTTGCACTGAAATTCCTGTCTGTGGCCGATCTTGCATACGGCTGGAGAATCTTGGACAGGGAAACTTTTCTAGCATTATGGATTGTGATTTTTGGTCTGATGGGCATATATCTGTTAGGGAAGATCAAGTTTCCGCACGATGGTGATGAAAATAAAGTAGGCGTTACACGTTTCTTTCTTGCACTTGTCTCTTTAGCATTTGCTGTGTATATGATTCCCGGACTTTGGGGAGCTCCCCTAAAAGCTGTCAGTGCATTTGCCCCTCCTGTTATGACACAGGATTTTAATCTGTATTCGAATGAAGTCCATCCGAAGTTCAGGGATTATGATGCCGGAATGGAGTATGCCCATCAACAGGGAATGCCTGTAATGGTTGACTTCACAGGATTTGGTTGTGTGAACTGCCGGAAGATGGAGGCTGCAGTATGGACTGATAATCAAGTAGGCCGCATTATTAATGACAAGTATGTGCTTATCTCTTTGTATGTGGATGATAAGACTCCGTTGGACAAGCCGCTTAAGGTTACGGAAAATGGAACGGAGCGTACCTTACGCACGGTAGGGGATAGATGGAGCTATCTGCAACGTGTGAAGTTTGGAGCAAATGCACAACCTTTTTATGTATTGCTGGATAATGAAGGTTATCCGTTGAATAAGTCGTACGCATATAATGAAGATATTACTTCCTATATTGAGTTTTTACAGAAAGGATTGGAACATTACGTAAAATGAATTTAGTCATTTATTTTCTTTTTAACCTGGACTCGTGATCGATAGGATTAGAAAAAGAAATTGTTTTTAGGTAGTAAGATCGGCATACAAAGCGTGACTTTGTTTGCCGGTCTTTTTTATGTTCCCTTGCCTCCCTGCTTGTCGTTTTTTTCAAGGTATTGGGTTGATTATTTGCTATAAATATTGTTTGTAGGCTTTGTAGTGCCGATAATCGCTTGTCGTTTCATGTCCGTTGAATATGCCGCATCTTTGCATCGTTAACGTTAGCGAAATAATTATTAAACAGTATTCATTAAAAAAAGAAAAGTATTATGGCAATTAGATTTAAAAGAGTTCAACGTCTGTGTGACCCGACAAACAAAGAGGCAGGAAAGAAAGTGTATCCGGTGATTTCTTATCAGTATGATACGAGTGCTACACTGGATGAGTTTGCGAAAGAAATCTCTTCTACTTCCGGTGTCAGTGAGGGTGAAACGATTAGTGTATTGAAAGATTTTCGTACACTTCTACGTAAGACATTACTTTCGGGCCGTTCAGTGAACATTAAGGGATTGGGTTACTTTTTCCTTTCAGCTCAAAGCAAGGGAACGGAAAAGGCGGAAGACTTTACTGTATCCGACATCAGCGGTCTGCGGGTTTGTTTTCGTGCGAATTCGGATATTCGTCTCTTTACAGGAACTTCGACACGTTCGGATGGATTGAGGTTTAAGGATTTGGATCATATCAACGACTCAAGTATCATTGACGGTGATTCAGGTGAAGGAGGCGAAGCACCGGATCCTGACGGAGGTGCAGGAGGCAATGGTGAAGCACCCGATCCGGCAGCTTGATAAACGGGAAGTCGGGAATTAGCGACTTTGTTTGGAATGGGGCTTCGGCCTCATTCTTTCTTTATAACTACATAAATAGATCAATATGCAAATAACTACAATCCTTGCTTTCATTACTGCTATGGGTGGTTTGGAAGCGGTGAAATGGATGGTGAGATATATCTCTTGCCGGAAAACGGATGCACGGAAAGAGGAGGCAGACGTAAGCAGTCTGGAAGAAGAAAATCGTCGTAAAAAGGTGGATTGGCTGGAAGATCGCCTGACACAGCGGGACGAGAAAATAGACGGGCTTTATATTGAGCTTCGCAAGGAGCAGGAAGAGAAGATCGACTGGATACATAAATGCCATGAGGTAGAGTTGGCACAGAAAGAGTCGGAGGTGAAGAAGTGTGAGATCAGAGGGTGTGTGAAGCGCATTCCTCCTTCAGAATATTAATGAGGTTAGTTGATAAGAATAAAATGTCATGAGAAAGATAGATTCTATTATAGTGCATTGCTCGGCTACAAAAGCCGGACAGGATTTTACCGCCGCAGATATTGACCGTTGGCACCGGGAACGTGGGTTCAACGGTATTGGTTATCATTATGTTATCCGTCTGGACGGAAGACTGGAGAAAGGAAGGGAGATTGATTTGGCAGGAGCGCATTGTAAAGGTTGGAATGAGCGAAGTGTCGGGATCTGTTATATCGGGGGGCTGGATGAGAACGGACATCCGGCAGATACCCGGAGAAATGCTCAAAAACGGGTGCTTTATCAAGTAATAATGGATTTGCAACGGCAATATACTATTCTTCAGGTATTGGGACACCGGGATACTTCGCCGGATTTGAATGGAGACGGAGTGATCGAACCTTATGAATATGTGAAAGCGTGTCCTTGTTTTGATGTGAGGGAGTTTATGAAGAGTGGGAGGGAGCTGCTGTTTGTTTTATTATTGGGTCTCGTTCTTCCGGGGGTGCTTTCGGGATGTAGGACTAAGAAGGAAGTTATCAGTAGGAGCAGTGAGGTGCAGATGGATTCAAGTTCTTCCGGGCATTCTTCCCATGTGGCTTCGTATGATGTTAATCAGGAAAGGAAGATGCTGGAACGGATGGAGGAGTCTACCGAACAAATATTGGTAGTATTGGGGAAAGATACTGCGACAGGGGATTTCTCTTCCACCTGTTTTATTTCAGGTAGCAGAAAGACGGTGAATAAGGTTTTTGAAAAGAAAGAGAGAATAGATGAGAAAGAAGATACTCAAATATCATCTTTCATCGACACGAATCATCATAAAGTGGTTTGTGAGGAGGAAGAGAATAGCTTATATTATAGGAAAAATATAAGTTGGATGCTAATAATTAGTATATCGGCATTGATGTTACTTTACTTTATTTATAAAAAGAGGAGAATTCTTTTTTGAGGATTTGCATAGAAATATATAGAATAATACTATCTTTGTAGAGGTATATCGGGCTTAATGGAGTGATTGTTCAATAATATTCATATTCATCATCGGGATATACAATGAGAATGAGGGCGAATTTTTCTATTGTGATAATTGGAATTGTATAGCCCTAAATGTGCGAATAACGTAAAAGTGGTAGCTTTTGAGTTTGAATTTTGCATATACTGAAACAGGCTATTTTAAAATATTAGCTATTAGTCTTGTTTGTAAACAGATATTGTTCTCTTAAACATGAATACAATTTGCCATATTCGTGATTATACGGACCTTTGCAGAAGGTAACTAACAAACAATATTAGGGATTAATGATTATATATAATAGTCGATTAGCAAAATGTCTTCTCGATAAAAAAACATTCTTTTATGATTTTTGGGTGCTACTTTACCCGTTATAAGCAATTAGAATTTTGGGAGGAAATGGAAAACCGGATTCATGTAAGGCAATACATGGAATACTTTTTGCCTGCATTGTTATCAGCAGTAGGAGTATCGCTATGAGTGAAGCTATCATCATCAAGATGGGCTGACTAAGATAAAGATCCCTTGTGGATCGGCTGCCTGTGAAGGTCGCTCTATTGTTTGTTTTGTTTGTGTTTTGGTGCACCTTTATTCTGTTGAAGAATAGGGTGCACTCTTTTTATGGTTATGTAATAGTTTAAATATATCTTTGAAGAAAAAAAGAAGATGGGTGAAAAAGCTTCAATGTGGAATCTTTGGCATGGCTGTCACAAATTGAGTGAGGGCTGCCGCCATTGTTATGTGTATCGGACGGATGGTAAATATGGAAAAGACAGTTCTGTGGTGACAAAGACGGAGAAGTTTGATTTACCCTTGCTTCGGAAAAAGAACGGTACGTATAAGATACCTTCGGGCAATCTGGTATATACCTGTTTTACTTCGGATTTTCTGATAGAAGATGCTGACGAATGGCGTGCCGAAGCATGGGAGATGATGCGGATACGGCAGGACTTGCATTTTCTTTTTATAACCAAACGAATCGATCGATTACAACAGTGTCTGCCTACGGATTGGGGCGATGGATATGAGAACGTAACAATCTGCTGCACAATGGAGAATCAGGATAGAGTGGATTATCGTCTACCTATTTATAAAGAAACACCTATTAAACATAAAATTATTATCTGCGAGCCGCTACTTAGTCAGATTGATTTCAGAGGCGAGTTAGGGGATTGGGTGGAACAGGTGGTTGCCGGAGGAGAATCGGGAAAGGAAGCCCGGATATGTGACTATGAGTGGGTGCTGGATATTCGGCAGCAATGTATAGGTGCGAATGTCGGCTTTTGGTTTAAACAGACTGGGAGTTATTTGCTCAAAGAGGGACATGAATATAAGATTGCCCGGCAGTTCCAACATTCGCAGGCGAGGAAGGCAGGATTGAATTATACGCCTGATAAACAAGAAATAAAAGGTTAGTTCAAATATTTTTTACTGAAAGCGAGGGTTGCTTGGCAATCTTCGCTTTTTTGTTTTATTGAGTACAAAATACGGATAATCACGTCTTTTTATAAAGATATTGTGTAAATTTTAAATTATCCATATTAATGAAACAGATAAAACTGTTACTTCTTTTAGCTTCCGCCTCCGTTACGGGAGCACTTGCGCAAAGCAATGGATTGACGGATATGAGTCAGAGCCGTTTTGCGAAGATGGCGAATACCGGAATCGGTGCCGTACATTGGACGGATGGATTCTGGGGAGATCGTTTTCAGGTATTTAGCCGGACTTCCCTGCAAAGTATGTGGAACACTTGGAACGCGCCGGAGATCTCTCACGGTTTCCGTAATTTTGAGATTGCTGCCGGGGTATGCAAAGGAGAGCATTGGGGACCTCCATTTCATGACGGAGATATGTATAAGTGGATGGAAGGAGTGGCTTCTGTCTATGCTGTCAACAAAGATCCGGAACTGGATAAGTTAATGGATAACTTTATTGCTTGTGTCGTAAAAGCCCAACGTGCAGATGGTTATATACATACACCTGTTGTTATCGAAGAACTGAATAAAGGGATTGACTCCCATGCATTAGGGGATCAGTATAAACAAACGGTCATTGGAACGAAAGTAGGTGATGAGAATGAAAAAGGAGCTTTTGCCAATCGGTTGAACTTTGAGACATATAACCTGGGACACCTGATGATGGCGGGTATTGTGCATCGTCGTGCCACCGGAAAGACTACTCTTTTTGATGCTGCCGTAAAAGCAACGGATTTTCTTTGCCACTTTTACGAAACGGCTTCTGCCGAACTGGCTCGTAATGCCATTTGCCCTTCACATTATATGGGAGTGGTCGAAATGTATCGTGCCACAGGAAATCCCCGTTATCTGGAACTTTCGAAGAACCTGATTGATATTCGCGGTATGGTGGAAAACGGAACGGATGATAATCAGGATCGTATTCCTTTCCGCGACCAGTATCGTGCAATGGGGCATGCCGTACGTGCAAATTATCTGTATGCAGGAGTAGCAGATGTATATGCAGAAACCGGTGAGCAGCAATTAATGAAGAATCTGACTAGTATCTGGAATGATATCGTGACCCGGAAAATGTATGTGACCGGTGCTTGCGGTGCTCTTTATGATGGTACATCGCCCGATGGAACGTGTTATGAGCCGGATAGTATTCAGAAAGTGCATCAGAGTTATGGACGTCCTTATCAGTTGCCGAATAGCACTGCGCATAATGAAACATGTGCCAATATCGGAAATATGCTTTTCAACTGGCGTATGCTGGAAGTGACAGGGGATGCGAAATATGCTGATCTTGTAGAGACTTGTCTTTATAATAGTGTATTGAGCGGTATCAGTCTGGATGGAAAGAAATATTTCTATACCAATCCGCTTCGTATCAGTGCCGATCTTCCTTACACGCTTCGTTGGCCGAAGGAACGGACGGAATATATCAGTTGTTTCTGCTGTCCTCCGAATACATTGCGTACATTGTGTCAGGCACAGAATTACGCCTACACATTGAGTCCGAAAGGCATTTACTGTAACTTGTATGGTGCAAACACGCTGACTACGACTTGGAAAGACAAAGGAGAGCTGGCATTAACACAAGAGACGGATTATCCCTGGGAAGGAAAGGTACGTGTAACGTTGGATAGAGTTCCTCGTAAGGCAGGTGCTTTCTCGCTCTTCTTGCGTATTCCTGAATGGTGCGAAAAGGCTACGCTCACAGTGAATGGACAGCCGCTGCAAACCAATGCAAAGGCAAATTCGTATGCGGAAGTAAATCGTACATGGAAGAAGGGGGATGTAGTGGAGCTGGTGATGGATATGCCTGTCCGTTTGCTCGAAGCTCATCCGTTAGCAGAGGAGATTCGTAATCAGGTGGTCGTGAAGCGCGGGCCGTTGGTTTACTGTCTGGAAAGTATGGATATTGCAAACGGGGAAAAGATTGATAATGTATTGATTCCCTCTGATATAAAACTAACTCCGAAGAAAGTTACAATTGAAGGTAGTCCGATTGTTACACTTGAAGGGATGGCACGTCTGGCATCTGCAACTTCGTGGGAAGGAGTGCTTTACCGACCGGTTGTTCAGGCTGAAAAAACAGTAAATATCCGCCTGATTCCTTATTATGCTTGGGGAAACAGAGGAAAGGGAGAAATGACTGTATGGATGCCTCTTGCCAGATAATCCGGATTGTTTAGTATACAGAAATGAAAAAAATCATGAAAAAGTTATTTTTAACGGCTATATGTATCTTGTGCAGTCACTGGCTATTGGCCGGTGAGATATGGATTTCTCCCAAGGGCAGTGACTTCAACGACGGAACTCGTCAATCTCCTAAAGCCACGCTGACTTCTGCCTTGCGACAAGCACGAGAATGGCGCAGGACAGAGGATAACCGTATTCAAGGTGGAATCACAATCTATATGGAAGGTGGAACGTATGCCTTCCATGAACCGGTTTTTATCCGTCCGGAAGATAGCGGAACCAAGGAATCGCCCACAACCATTCGTTCGGTAGGCGATGAAAAGGTGATATTGAGTGGTGGAATCAGCATAAATGGATGGAAGAAGCAAGGGAAAGTTTGGGTGGCAGATGTACCGGTATTTAATGGACGTCCATTGGATTTCCGCCAGTTGTGGGTGAATGGAAAAAAGGCAGTTCGTGCCCGTGATGTGGAAGATTTCGAAAAGATGAATCGCATTTGCAGTGTGGATGAGAAGAATGAAATGCTTTATGTACCTGTAGTTTCCATTCGCAGACTTATTGATAATAAAGGAAATTTGAAAGCTAAATATGCCGAGATGGTATTACACCAGATGTGGTGTGTTGCCAATCTTCGGATTCGTTCAGTTGAAGTGCAGGGAGACAGCGCGGCAATACGTTTTCATCAACCGGAAAGCCGGATTCAGTTTGAGCATCCCTGGCCGCGTCCGATGGTGACGACGGACGGACATAATTCTGCTTTCTATCTGACAAATGCCCGCGAATTGCAGGATGTGCCTGGAGAATGGTATCATGATATAGATGCCCGTAAAGTATATTATTATCCACGGGAAGGAGAGAAGATGCAGGAGGCGGAAGTGATCGTGCCTGCCGTTGAGACATTAGTACGGGTGGAAGGAACTTTAGATCGTCCTGTGTGTCATATTCGTTTTGAGAAAATTACTTTTTCCTATACTACGTGGATGCGTCCGTCAGAAAAAGGACATGTACCTCTTCAAGCAGGTATGTATCTGACAGATGGTTACCGGATTGATCCGAAAATGCAACGGAACTACTTGAATCATCCGTTGGATAACCAAGGATGGTTGGGACGTCCCGCAGCTGCTGTTCGTGTGGTTGCTGCAAGGCAGATTGATTTCGAGCGTTGCCGGTTCGAGCATTTAGGCTCGACCGGATTGGATTATGAAGAAGCGGTGCAAGGCGGTGTTGTTCGTGGCTGTCTCTTCCGCGATATTGCCGGAAATGGTCTGTTAGTCGGCAGTTTTTCTCCGGCTGCCCATGAAACGCATTTGCCATACGATCCTGCTGATCGTCGGGAAGTATGCACACAGCAACAAATCAATAACTGCTATTTCACGGAAATAGGCAATGAAGATTGGGGATGTCTTGCCATTGCTGCGGGATATGTAGGGGACGTCAATATCGAGCATAATGAAATCAGTGAAGTGCCTTATAGTGGCATCAGCCTTGGTTGGGGATGGACGCAAACTGTGAATTGTATGCGTAATAACAGAGTACATGCCAATCTGATTCATCATTATGCGAAACACATGTATGATGTGGCAGGTATTTACACACTCGGTTCGCAGCCGAAAAGTTATGTAACGGAGAATTGCGTGCATAGTATTTATAAGCCGGGGTATGTACACGATCCTAATCACTGGTTCTATCTTTATACGGATGAAGGTTCTTCCTTTATTACTGTACGTGATAATTGGACAGAAGGAGAGAAGTATCTGCAAAATGCCAATGGTCCGGGAAATGTATGGGAAAACAATGGCCCGAAAGTGGATAGTGTTATTCGTGAACGTGCGGGACTGGAAGCTGGATATAAGGATTTACTAAATATCCAGTAGGTATTGACAAGTCATTTAACTGTAATACGTGATTCGTTCCACAGATATGGTACTAAAGGAAAACAATTGTAGAACTAAAGGGAAACAGATGTGGAACTAAACGTCAACCACTGTGGAACGAATTATTTCTTACGATTCAGTTTGTTAGTAATAGAAAGAAAAATGAAAAAGAAATATATGATATTGCTTAGTGCCTTGTCTTTGGCAAGCAGCACATTTGCCCAGACCTGGATATGGTATCCGGGAGACTACGAGATCTGGCTGGGAAATCAAATGAATAACCGTCGTACGGAACGAGGTGCATTTTTTCCTCCTTTTTGGAAAACGGACAGTCATTATGTTGTCGTAGAATTCAGCAAGCAACTGAATCTTTCCGAGCCGGAAGAAATCTTTATTGCTGCCGAAGGAAAGTACAACGTCAAACTGGATGGAAAGCTCCAGTTCGGTATGCCGGAAACCATGTTGCTTCCGGCCGGAAAACATAATCTGAACATTAAAGTCTGGAATCAGGCTACTCCTCCCACTATTTATGTGAAGGGAAAAACAGTGAATTCAGACTCTTCCTGGCGTGTGACTTACGAAGATAAAGAATGGATTGACGAGAGCGGAAAAGCCAGTGACACATCTGCCACTATCTATATGGATGCCGGATGCTGGAACTTTGACGGAGCTACCCAACGTCCTTCCCAATTCAGTCTGATGCGTGAACCGCAGCAACCTGTTACGAAGTCAGAACAGTCCGAAGGAGGTATTCTTTATGATTTTGGAAAAGAAACATTCGGATTCATCACATTGAAGAATCTTTCCGGAAAAGGAAAAATAGAAATTTATTATGGTGAAAGCCCGGAAGAAGCAAAAGATAAAGCATATTGCGAAACATTAGACAAACTCTTGCTCGAACCGGGACAAGTGACCGACCTTGCCATCCGCAGCACTTCTCCCTTGAGTAATTCTGAAAACGAATATACATTGGAGAACAGTAAAGCCTTCCGCTATGTCTATGTAACTTACGAGCCGGGTGTACAGATTGGAGAAGTCTCCATGCAATATGAATATCTTCCTGAAGAATACCGCGGAAATTTCCGTTGCAATGATGAAGAACTGAATCGTATTTGGGAAGTTGGCGCATACACCATGCATCTCACTACCCGCGAATTCTTCATTGATGGTATCAAACGTGACCGTTGGGTATGGAGTGGCGATGCTATCCAAAGTTATTTGATGAATTATTATCTTTTCTTTGATAACGAATCCGTCAAACGTACAATCTGGTTGCTTCGTGGCAAGGATCCTGTAACCAGCCACAGTAATACAATCATGGACTATACTTTCTATTGGTTTCTTAGTGTATATGACTATTATATGTATAGTGGCGACCGCCATTTTGTCAACCAACTATATCCACGTATGCAAACAATGATGGATTATGTGTTGGGACGTACCAATAAGAATGGCATGGTAGAAGGTATGACCGGTGACTGGGTATTTGTGGACTGGGCGGACGGCTATCTGGATAAAAAAGGGGAACTTTCTTTTGAGCAAGTTTTATTTTGCAGAAGTCTGGAAACAATGGCTTTGTGTGCGGAACTGGTTGGAGATGCCAATGGCAAACAAAAATACGAGAAACTGGCTGCTACGTTGAAAGCAAAGTTAGAGCCAGCTTTCTGGAATAATCAGAAACAGGCATTTGTACATAACTGCGTCAACGGTCAGCAAAGTGATGCGGTCACCCGTTATGCGAATATGTTTTCTGTCTTCTTTCAATATTTGAATGAAGATAAGCAACAAGCCATCAAACAGTCTGTTCTGCTGAATGACAGTATTCTGAAAATAACAACTCCCTATATGCGTTTTTACGAGCTGGAAGCCCTTTGTGCTCTTGGCGAACAGGATGCTGTAATGAAAGAAATGAAAGCCTATTGGGGTGGAATGTTGAAGGAAGGCGCGACCTCCTTCTGGGAGAAATATAACCCAGAAGAAACCGGAACGCAACATCTTGCCATGTATGGCCGTCCTTATGGAAAGAGTTTGTGCCATGCCTGGGGAGCGAGTCCTATCTACCTGTTGGGCAAATATTATCTGGGAGTAAAACCTGTAAAAGAAGGATATAAAGAATTTGCTATTGCTCCTGTGTTGGGAGGATTGAAATGGATGGAAGGCACTGTCCCCACTCCAAATGGCAATATCCATGTCTATATGAACAGCAAAACGATGAAAGTGAAAGCAACAGAAGGGAAAGGCTATCTAACCATCAAAAGCCGTCGTCCACCTAAAGCAAATATCGGAACACTGGAAAAAGTGTCGGAAGGAGTATGGCGGCTCTGGATTGATTCACCCGAAGAAAGAATTGTTACCTATCATTTATAATACATTGTTAATTAGTTAGTGGAGTAGTCCTTGATTAACGGTTCCTCTTTTTAATGGGGGATTGTTAATCGGGGACTTTTTTCGTAAATACCTCTAGGTTTTCTAAGGAATTTGCTACATTTGCTCTTCATAAAGAGAGAAACATTTAGTTCTTTTGGAAACAAGTAAACAAAATCCGAAGAATGAAAAACAAGATTGACCAATATACTGATACAGATGATGAGAAACTCTTCGCCTTGATTGAACAAGGTGATGAAGGAGCTTTCACCCAAGCCTATGAAAGGTATCATAAACTATTATATGTATTAGCCTATCGTTATTTAATGAGTTCTGATATGGCAGAAGATGTAGTGCAACATGTCTTTAGCCGTTTGTGGGAATTTCGTTCAGAACTACGTGTGGGAATCAGCCTAAAGAACTATCTCTTTACGATGACAAAAAATCATGTCTTGAACTTGATTCGCAATGAAAACAGCGCGATTGCAAAGAACTATGAGATGGCACAAGCCGCTTCGCCTTACGAAGATAATCTGATAGAAAAACTGGAGAAAAAAGAGTTGATGTCCAGTTTTTATAAAGCAGTGGATATGCTTCCTGCGCAAAAACGGGATATTTGCTTGATGAAAGTACAGGAGGAACTGACAAATCAGGAAATTGCGGAACGGATGAATCTATCCGTAAATACTATCAAGACGCATTATTCGGAAGCGTTGAAACTTCTCCGTATCCATCTAAGTAAGATGTTAATAATTGTTGCATTTACCACACTAATGACCTTTTTGAGTGTCCATTTAATAAAGTGATAAAAATGAATAGACCTACTGATAAACAAATAGAAGAAGTCCTGGCAGGAATTGCCAGCCCGGAAGATGCAAAATATGTGGCAGAGTGGTTTGCTACGGAAGAAGGTAGCGACTATCTCGAAGCTGCTATGACACAGGATTCCGAACTGATAAAAAATGAGTTTGCAGACTTGTATGTAGACCATGATATTCCTTCAAAGAAAATATTAGAACAGATACGGAAGAACATTCGCATCAAGAAGTTGAAGCGTATCTGTTTCCGGGCTGCAGCCGTATTGATACCTGTTGTCTTGATTGTCGGACTTTATATGCAACTGAATTCAAAAGTCGACCTGTTCGGCACTTCCGAATACGAAGAAGTAGTGGTAGATAAAGGCGAACGCATACAAATCATGTTTCAGGACGGAACAAAAGTATATATCAATTCTGATTCGAAACTAAGATATCCGAAGAAGTTTGCTTTGAACACCCGGGAAGTTTATCTTGAAGGAGAAGCCTATTTCGTAGTAGCCAAAAATAAGAACCGTCCTTTTATAGTCAATTTAAGTGGACCGGCAATTCATGTATTGGGAACTTCTTTCAATGTACAGGATTACCCGGAGAATAAGGATATAGTAGTATGTCTGGATGAAGGAAATATTAATCTTACCCTTCCTACGGAAAAGAAATACCCGGTGCAACCCGGCGAAAGATTAGTGTACAACAAAGATAACCAGCAGTGCACCATTTCCAAAATGAACGATATGCAACGCTTATCGATGTGGAAACAGAATGTGATAGTATTTAAAGATACCCCGTTGCCGGAAGTCATTAAAATATTGAACCGCTGGTATAATGTAGAGTTTAAAGTCGAAGATGAAAACGTTTTGAAGTATGTCTATACATTGACTTCGGACAATACATTATTAGAGAAAGTATTAATGGATTTAGAGAAAATCGCTCCGGTGAAGTTTGAGTATAATGAAGATAAGAAAGAAGTGATAGTAAAAATGAAATAATATAATCATTAGAAATAAATGGGGTATATGAATAAAGAAGTAGATTTATCCGTATCTTGTTATGGAAAAGTAAAAGACAGGAAATATGATATTGTGATATTGCCGTGGGGAGCTACCGAACCTCATAATCTGCATTTGCCATATATGACAGATTGTATTCTTTCCCATGATGTAGCAGTTGATGCTGCATTGATGGCTAAACAGAAATATGGCGTGAACTGCATGGTTATGCCACCCATCGGCATGGGTTCACAAAATCCGGGACAACGGGAACTTCCTTTCTGTATCCATACGCGTTATGAAACACAGAAAGCAATACTGACTGATATTGTTTCTTCCCTTTATGTTCAAGGTGTCCGAAAATTGATTATTATCAACGGGCATGGCGGCAATACTTTTAAAAGTATGATTCGTGATTTGTCGGTAGACTATCCTGACTTCCTGATAGCATCGAGTGAATGGTACACCGTGTTAAAGGTAAAGGACTATTTTGAAAATCCGGGTGACCATGCAGATGAAGTCGAGACATCCGTAATGATGCACTATCACCCCGAACTGGTCAATCTTGAAGAAGCAGGGAATGGAGAATATAAAACTTTTGCCATACAATCTTTGAATGAAAAAGTAGCATGGATTCCCAGGAACTGGGGGAAAGTATCTAAAGATACCGGTGTTGGCGATCCACGTGGAGCTTCCGTAGAAAAAGGAAAGAAGTTTGCGGAAGCAGTCGCAAAGAAATATGCAAAGCTCTTTGACGAATTGGTGAATCAGGAACTTTACTAGATTGCAAAAAATATAGTGACGGTATCCTTTTGTGATAGTGACGGTATCCGGTAAGTATAGCGTCACTATGTGAACAGGATACCGTCACTATCACAAAAGACTGTTTCTAGCGAATTGCCAAGAACACGAATCTATTGTTATAAGTCCTTCTGAAAATAAAATCCGGAAGGACTTTTCTTTTTATATCCCATTTTCCTACAAATAAAAACTAAACTATATCTTGCTGAAAACTAATGTATTATCATACGAAAATTTATTGGAAATAAAAAAACTTCAGAAAAAAACGTTTTTTCCCTCACCCGCTTCTTAATCTCGTGTGTCCACTAAATACAAAGAGATTAAGAACCTATTTATAACTTTAAACAAACTAAGTATGAAGAACAGAGTATTGCTTGTATTGTTATTGAGCTTTGCTGTAAGTCTTGCGGTGTCGGCTCAGAAAATAACAATGAATCTTCAACAAGTCAAGTTGGAGAAAGTCTTTTCGCTCATTACTAAACAGACAGGACTTACGGTAGCGTATAGCCGTACAATTGTCAATCCCGAACGGATTGTTTCTGTCCAGGCAAAAGACAAAGACCTTTCTAAAGTATTGGATGATTTATTCGCGGGTACAAATGTAGCTTATGAAATTGAAGAGAAGAAAATATATTTGAAAGCAAAAGAAGCTCCCGTAGCATCACAAGGGAGCCAAAAAACAAAGAAAATAACGGGAACCGTGACGGATACCAAAGGCGAACCGGTAATTGGTGCCAGTGTATTGGTGAAAGGAGCGGGGACAGGTACTGTGACAGATGTAGATGGTAACTTTACATTGGATGCTCCGATAGATGCTCTTCTGGCAGTCAGCTATATTGGTTATAAAACACAGGAAGTAAAGGTGGGGAGTAAGAATTCATATTCTATCCAATTGCAGGATGATACCGAAGTACTGGATGAAGTCGTAGTAGTTGGTTACGGCGTGCAGAAGAAATCAAGCCTGACAGGTGCCGTTGCTTCCATCTCTTCTCAAGAAATCAGCAAACAGGTATCATCTAATGTTGCTTCAAGCTTACAGGGACGTACACCGGGTGTAGACATCGTGCAGCAAGCTGGTGTTGCTGGGGCAGATGTAAACATCGTGATTCGCGGTGCCGCTTCTTTTGGCGCTACCGAACCTCTGTATGTCATTGATGGAGCATTCAGTAATGCCGGATTAAGCTCATTGAATCCCAATGATATTGAATCTATCGAAGTACTGAAAGACGGTGCGGCAGCCGCTATCTACGGTTCACGTGCCGCCAATGGGGTCGTTTTGATTACTACCAAGAAAGGAAAGTCCGGTAAGCCCGTCATTCAGATAGACGGTTCGTTCGCTTTCCAGAAAACGACTAATATTCCGGAGTTCCTCAATGCATCGGAATGGAGAGAGTTTGCCAATATGGTGGCAGATAACAGTGGCTTGCCTCATGCACCGGAGAATGACAATCCCACCAATCCGAACCTGAATACCGACTGGTCAAAAGAATGGATACAGTTTGCTCCGGTATGGAATCTGAATGCCAGTATCGCAGGGGGTGGGGACAACTCTACTTTCAGCACAAGCCTTGGTTATCTTGACCAAACCGGTATGACGATTTATTCGGATTATAAACGTTATAACTTCCGCCTGAATACCTCTTATAAAAAAGGACGTTTCTCATTTTCCGAAACTCTCGGACTGACGCATAAGGATAAAACTCCTACAACAGCTTTCAACATAGCTTTACCAACGTTACCTATTTATGATGAACAAGGACGGTTTACCTCTGGTGGCCCTGATTATTACATCAACCCCGAAGATGGCAAGGCGCAGAATAAGATAGCCCCGTTACATTATACAGACCAGTTTAATAAAGTGACGGATTTAATCGGCTCTTTAAATGCCCAACTGGATATTTGGGGCGGCTTAAAATACAAATTATCGTTAAGCGGGAATTATAGCAATAAGCATAATTACACCCATACCCCCGAGTACTATACAAAGTGGAACTCGGATGGAACTCCCGATAAAGATTACGGCAACACACGTAACAGTGTATCGGAAACAAGAGGTGAAGAGTTCACTTATACGATTGATAACTTGCTGACTTACAACAAAACATTCAACCGTCACTCAATAGACGCTTTATTAGGAACAAGCTGGATGAGAGAATACTATCGTTACATGACCAACTCTACCATTAACGATTTGGGAGGAACGGATATTACCGGATTCCAAAATGAAGATGGTAAGATTTCGGCAGGCGACAGTAATGCAGCATTGCTCTCTTTCTTCGCCCGTGTGAACTACGATTATGATAATAAATATCTGCTGTCCTTGAGTATCCGCCGGGATGAATCTTCCAAATTCCATAAAGACAATAGAGTAGGTTACTTCCCCTCTGTCTCCGCCGGATGGAATGTGCACCAGGAAAAATGGTTCCAAAATCCTGTAATGAGCAAATTGAAGATCAGAGCTAGCTACGGTGAGTTGGGTGCCAACTTCCTCAATCCTTATAATTTTGACGCGATAGCTTATGGACCTATTCCTTACACAGTAGGCGGTGAACGTTATGTGACAGGACGCGCAGCCTATCTGAAATCGAAAGACTTGAAATGGGAAACTGCCAAAACCACAGATATTGGTATCGAACTGGGCTTCTTCAACAACGACTTGACCTTGTCATTAGACTATTTCGTGAAAAAGAACGTAGATTTGTTGGCACAGATAGACTTGAACCTGTCTTCCGGGCAAATCTTTGAAATCAACAGTTCACGTGAAAAACCCTACGTTAATACAGCTTCCGTAAAAAACACAGGATGGGAGTTTATGATGAATTACAGGAAACAATTGACGAAAGACTTCCATATAGATGCGACATTTAATATCGCAACGTTAAAGAATAAAGTATTATCACTGGGAGAAAACGTGCAGCCGATTACTTCCGGAGCAATGTCCAGCTATTTTAATGATGCAGCTTCCATTACCATGCCAGGAGAAGCTATCGGTTCATTCTATGGCTATAAGATTGACGGTTTTGATGCGGAAGGAAATTTCATATTTGCGGATACGGACAAGAATGGAGTAGTCAATGCAAATGATAAAGTTATTCTGGGCAGCCCTATCCCTGACTTCACATACGGTTTGAACATCAACATGGAATACAAAGACTTTGATTTGACTGTCTTCTTTCAGGGAGTGCAGGGAAATGATATATTCAATCAGAAAAAGTACACCTATTATTTTGATTATTCCAATAATGTGGTCAAAGAGGCTATGAATGGATGGACGAAAACAAATAGGAATACAGGAATCCCTATTATGAAAACCCAAAACACTAGTGGCGGAAACTCCTTGCCGAGTGAATTTTATATTGAAGACGGTTCCTATTTACGTCTGAAAAACCTTCAGTTAGGCTATTCACTGCCTAAAAAGTGGTTGGAAGCAATCCGGTTCAATAAACTGCGTGTTTATGCAGGCGTACAAAATCTATTTACGTTGACCAAATACTCCGGTTATGACCCGGAAGTTAGTTCAAATGTATTGTTCTCACGTGGCATTGACATCAGTTCATATCCTAATGCCCGGACATTCACTTTTGGTTTTAACGCTTCATTCTGATAACTAAAAATATGATTAATATGAAAAACTATAAGAAAGTATATGCCGCATTTATCTTGGCGGGCGGCTTGATATTACATGGATGCAACGGTATCTTTGATGACCTGGCAATTAATCCGAACCAGCCGAGTATGGGAGCTTATTTCACCAGTCCGTCCGCTGTTAATGACGCAGTGATGACCATGTACGGATATATGTCTACGCAACGCTGCCTGGGAGCTTCCGGCTCTAAAACAACGATAATCCGCTCCGACGAGGCATCGTCCAATTCGGATTATGGCAAACCGGGCATGTTTGGTGCCGACTTAAATGCCAGTTATTACACTATCGAGCAACCTTATACATTGATGTACACCACTGCTTCTCAAGCATCCTACATTATTGAAACCGCCCCGTCTGTTGATTTCAGCGGTAATGAGGAACTGCGGAACGCATACATAGGGGAAGCTTATTTCTGGAGGGCATTTGCGCATTATTACCTATTGATTAATTTCCGGAATATATCTCCCATCAGACAGATGCCACGCAATGGCGATGACTATGTCCGTCCTTTGGAAAAACCTGCTGCCGTATGGAATTTTATTCAAGAAGACCTGGCACATGCGAAAGAACTGTTGCCCGTGAAGGGATATTGGGACAGCAAGAATGCCGGTCGTGTGACAAAAGCTTCCGCAGCCGCCTTATTGGGAAAAGCTTACCTCTACCGTAGTGGAATCGAACAATATTATGGTGAAGACAAGACTACATTTTACAGTGAAGCTGCCAAAGAATTTGGTGATGTTATAGACGGAAAGTACGGAACTTATGACCTGACTAAAAATTATGCTGATAATTTTGATGTCGCTCATGAAAATAATGAAGAATCAATCCTTGAGTTTCAATTCTTAGGCGATGTCGATAATGCAGGATTCAATCCGGGGCTTGCCACTTCCGGTTTGGCGTTCGATTCACGTGGACTGATGTTGCCGGGGGCGGGAGTAGGTTATGAAGGCGTAGTACATAACTGGCTTTATAACGCATTTGTGAATTCGGTAGACAAGGACGGTTATACGGATATCCGGATGTTCTCCACAATGATATTCAATGATTTGGATGCGAGCATTCATTTGAGAAATGATGCAGGCGGCAATCCTGTACGTCTGGAAGGTCCCGGCGGTTATAAATGGGAAGAACTTTATCCTGCAAAGAATGGAAAAGAAGGATTTGCTACCGTGTCCAATCCTTTGGCACATTCATTCAAAGCAGGTATAAGAAAAGGGATTGATTGTTCCATGCCTACACAAACGGAAGCAGACGGGACTCCTAAACTGGTCGGTGTAGGTGCAGGCGTTAAGGAGTATGTATATAATCAGCCCCGTGCCCATGGAGTGAATTGGCGCTATATCCGCTATGCCGATGTGTTGATGATGTATGCGGAAGCTATCGTTAGCGGTGGCACGCAAGCATCAAACATGACTCCCTTGCAGGCGGTAAATAAAGTACGCGGACGTGTCAACATGAGCGAACTCCCTTCGGTAACCATGACTGATATTCAGAATGAAAGAATCCTGGAATTTGCTTTGGAAGGGCATCGTTTCTATGATTTGCTCCGTTGGGGCAAGCTAGCCAGCCGTTTTACAGAGTTGCAGGAATCCGATCCTAACTTCAAGAAGTTCATATCGGCAGATGACTTTAAAGGATTCGTCACCAATAAGCACGAATGGTTGCCGATTCCTATCAATGAAGTGAATTCTAACCCTTATATCACAGAAAATAATCCGGGATATTAACTAAGAAAGAATTAGCATGATAAATTTGAAAAATATTGCGGTACTACTGTTCAGTTTGGTAGTACCGGGGCTCGCTATTGCCCAAACAGAAGTACTTTACAATGGCATACACCTGCCTGAACAATGGCCACCCCGCTATGCGGAACCACAAAAAGCACAAGATATGCCGATACCCTATCTTGAACAAAAGCCGGGAGTAATTCCTGTAAATGTAGGACGGCAACTATTTGTTGATTCTTTTCTGATTGCAGAAACTAATTTGAATAGAGTGATTCATACTCCCCGGTTCTACGAAAGGAATCCGGTACTCGGACCTGATAAGGAATGGGAAAAGACAACCGAAGGCGGACTCTACGCTGCACCCTTCAGTGATGGGATCTGGTATGACGAAAAAGACGGGAAGTTCAAAATGTGGTACTTGGCAGGTGCAGGTGTTCTTCACAAAGGAGACAATCAGACCTTTTATACCGGATATGCCGAATCGGAAGACGGCAAGTACTGGACAAAACCTGTACTGGATATTTGGAACCAAACCAATATTGTAGATACCTGCAATCGTGACGCAGCTACTATTTGGCTGGACAAACAGGAGAAAGACCCGTCCAAACGGTACAAGATGTTCAATGTCGAACGCCGCCCCACCGACCGCAGATGGCAATTTATTTTGAAATACTCATCGGACGGGATTCATTGGGGAGAGGGAGTCGCCCAGTCCGGTGATTTATACGACCGTTCATCCGCATTCTACAATCCGTTCCGTGATGTGTGGGCATTGAGTATGCGTTACGGGACAACAGTTTCTTCCCGCTCACGCAGTTATTTGGAAAATAAAGACCCGGAAATGGCAGTAAGTTTCGCACATCGTATCCGAAAAGGAGTACCTGATAAGAATATGGTCTACTGGTTTACTCCGAGCGATAAAGAGCCGCGTCATCCGGAGTTTCCGGAAGTAGAACCGGGTATTTACAATTTTGATGCCATTGCTTATGAAAGCATTATGTTAGGATTGTATAGTGTATGGCAGGGACCAGAAAATGGAGTTTGTGCCAAACTGGGTATTCAGAAAAAGAATGAAATTTTTCTAGGGTATAGCCGTGACGGCTTCCATTTCTATCGTCCTTCTTTCAAGCCTTTCATGGCAGTGAATGAGACGGAAGGAGCATGGAACTGGGGAAATATGCAGTCCATCAACGGAGTGCCTTTGGTAGTAGGAGATTCACTTTATTTCTATTCCAGCGGACGCCAAAGAAACAAGATTATGTGGGATAGCTATACATCTACCGGACTGGCTACTTTGCGCAGAGATGGTTTTGTCTCCATGCATGGAGATAAGGACGGCTATCTGCTGACGGAGAAGGTTCGTTTTGACGGCAAACATCTTTTTATCAATGCAGATGTAAAAGGTAGCTTGGCTGTAGAAATTCTGGATGAAAATGGAAAGCCACTGGAAGGGTTTACCCGGAAAGACTGTGTGCCGGTGAAGAAAACGGATAAGACAAAATTGTTGGTTACATGGAAGAAACACCAAGATATAGCATCGCTCATCGGGAAGGCTGTCCGACTGAAGTTCTACCTGAATAACGCTGATATATATGCATTTTGGATTTCTCCGTGGCAAACGGGCGAAAGCCGTGGATATACAAGCGGCGGCGGACCGGGACTGTCAACCTGTGGCATAGATATTCCTGCAAACAAATAAAAGATAAATGACTATGAAACGTTTATTTTATACATTACTATTTTTCCTGCCTTGTATGCTGATAGCTTGCGGTGGCAGTGATGATACTCCAGATGGAGATAATAATCCCCCGGTAGTGGCTCCCCCTAGCGAAGAGCCGGTAGATTCACGGCTATTGTACAATGGTATTCGTCTGCCCGAACAGTGGCCGCCGGTACGTTCATCTTCGTCTGAACTGGAAAAAGGAATGTCACCTTTTTATCTGTCGGATAAACCTTCTGTTATTAATATCTCGGTAGGACGCCAGTTATTTGTAGACAATTTCCTGATAGAATCCACTAATCTGAAACGTACGTTCTATTATCCTGAATATTATTCAGGCAATCCGATACTGACACCAGAACAGGATTGGGAGAAAACCGGAACAAAAGGTGCGGCATTCGCCGCTCCTTTCAGCGACGGGGTATGGTATGACGAAAAGGAAGGAAAATACAAAATGTGGTACATGGCAGGTGGTGGCTCCTATGCAACTAGCGGAGCAGGAGTGACTTGTTATGCGGAATCAACGGACGGTATTCACTGGACAAAACCCACTCTTTCCATTGTAGCCGGAACAAATATCGTTGACTATAACTCAGAACGTGACGCGTCTGTTATTTGGCTGGATAAACAGGAAGGTAATGCTTCGAAAAGATACAAGATGTTTTTAGTTGCCCGTGAATCCGGGAAATGGAGATACCATTACAAGACTTCCCCGGACGGCAAAGTCTGGCGTGCCGCAGTTCAATCGGAACCGATTGCCGACCGTTCAACAGTATATAAAAATCCTTTCAGAAACGTTTGGGTATATAGTATGCGGCATAATGTTCGGCTGGATGCGAATAAGCTGGTACGTGCGAGGGATTATAATGAAAACGCCGATCCGGAAGCTGGAACAAAGAAAGCGGAAGCATTATTGAGTGCATTCTGGTTTGGTCCGTGGGCTAATGAGCAACACCATACAGACTATCCGAATATAGCGCCTGCGATATATAATCAGGATGCCACGCCTTATGAAAGCATTATGCTGGGATTCTTCTCCGTTTGGCAAGGGCCGGAAAATGATGTTTGTGCTTCGGACAACGTAATCAAGAGAAATCAAGTTATGGTAGGATATAGCCGTGACGGTTACAGTTGGTTCCGTGAGGATATGAATCCTTTCCATGCCGTAAATACGACCACCTCGGACGCATGGAATCAAGGTAACCTGCAATCCGTAGCCGGAGCACCGTTAATAGTAGGTGACAAACTCTATTTCTATCTGAGCGGTCGTCGTTTGAGAGGCACTCAAGAGATTACCACTACCGGGCTTGCCATGCTTCGTCGCGATGGATTTGCATCTATGAAAGGAACAGGAGAGTTGCAAACTTCCTTACTGAAATTTGACGGTTCCTACTTCTTTGTCAATGCCAATGTCGCGGGAGAAATGAAAGTGGAACTTTTAGATTCCAATAATAAAGTAATCGAAGGATTCTCAAAAGATGAGTGCAAAGCCTTTAAAGGGGATAATGTAAAAGCGAAGATAGAATGGACAGGAAACGCTTCGTTAACCTCTTTGAAGGACAAACAACTGAAAGTGAAATTCTATATTGATAACGGTGAAATATTTGCTTTTTGGATTTCTCCTTCTGCGAATGGAGAGAGTATGGGATATACCGCTGGCGGAGGTCCCGGGTTGAATATTTCCGGAATAGATAAAACCAATTAAAAAATGAATACTATGAACAGATTAGCTTATTTATTATCATTGATTTGTATTCTTGCATTTTCTTCTTGCGAAGAGGATAAGGTATATTATCACACTGCGGCAAAGGCAGACTTTACCATTGGTGAGAATATGTACGAACTGGGACAGACCGCTGTTTTTAAAGATGCTTCCATACCCGATGAAGGAAGCCGGATAGTAGCATGGTTATGGGAGTTTGGCGATACAAAAAAATCCGTCTCGACGGAACAGAATCCAACTTTCGTTTATCAATCGGACGGTACATTTACCATTAAACTGACGGTGACTGATGATAACGGCTTGAGCGCGACAGCTAAGAAGGACCTTACCATCTTAGACCCCGCTAAAGCAATCAATGTAATGTGGCAGAAAGAAATGGGCGGACCTATTGAAAGTACAGTCTCACCTGCATTGTCGGCTGATGGTAAAACGGTTTATATGATTACCGACCAGACTTCCACAGGAGCATTTGACGTGAAACTTTATGCTTATGATACGGAAAATGGGATACAAAAATGGGCATTTGACGTAACCGCCAACATGAATGAACTGAATCCGGGTGGTGGGGCAAGCATGGTATATGCAAGTCCGGCAGTAGGACCGAATGGAGATGTGTATATTGTGGTCCGCGATTTGAAGCCGGCTACCACTGAACATCCCCGTGCTTTATTCTTATTTGCCATAGGAAGCAATGGTAGTAGAAAATGGGCATACAAAGCTGCCGATTCTAATTTATATGCTGTAACTCCGGCTATTGACGCATCTGGTAATATCTACTTCGGACATAGAGGAAAGAAACTAATCGTATTAAGTCCTGCCGGTGATGTAGTTAAAGAAATAGCTTTAGATGTAGAAGTGTTGTCCGGTATGTCTCTGTCCAAAGACGGAACTGTCTATTTCGGCTCTTCCAAGAATACGGGGTATTTCGGTTATGATTTTGCTACCGGTACTCAAAAGTTTGTCTATCAGAAAGATTTGGGTGGTACAGCATTGAAAGGAAACTCGTACACAGTAGGAACGGACGGAACTATTTATACCGTAGCCGAACTGACATCAGGTGGCGCCATCATAGCTCTGAATCCTGACGGAACGGAAAAATGGGTGTACAAGACACCGGGAGCCATTGTTAACGGTGGTGTTGTGATTGGTACGGATGGAACGCTTTATGCCAACGGTGGAAATACTGTTGCCGGTGAAGCTTCGGCAGGTGTTTTCGCTTTGAATTCGGACGGTTCTTTAAAATGGCATTATGCTACAACGGAGGACGTTAGCAACTGCGTGCCAATCATCGATAACAGAGGATATATCCACATCATTTCGGACAAAGCCATCTATTATATAGTGAAACAAGACGGTAGTTTGCTTGCATCCGCCGAATTAGGAGTTAAATGTACTTCCAGTCCGGTAATGGATTCAAGAGGATATTTATATGTCGGCATTGAAGCTGTTGCAGGTGCATCTGATATGGTATGTATCTCATCTGGAGCTACTTCCTATGCAGCTTCTGCATGGCCGATGAAAGGCCAGAATCCGCAACGGACAGGTTTGCAAAAGTAAGTAGTTTAAAATGTAGACGATTATGAAGAAATATTCTTTATTGGCAGTTTTCTTATTATTAATGTGCAATGTTTCGGTATGCGGGCAAACAGGACGTATCCTTTTTGTGGATACAACATTCATTGAGAAAACAAATCTGCAACGAATACATCATTCCCCCGTCTATTATTCAGGCAATCCTGTATTGAAGGCTGATAAAAAATGGGAGTTGAATATAAATGGTGACCCTTATGCCGCCCCTTTTAGCGGTGGCGTATGGTATGATGAGGAAGAGCAAAAATTCAAGATGTGGTATTCTGCCGGTGGCGGGAAGTTATTAGGGCTCGTCACTTGCTATGCAGAGTCGTTCGACGGGAAAGTCTGGATAAAACCGGAGCTGGACGTTGTTCCGGGAACCAATATCGTAGATACATTAGAGCATGATTGCGTTTCCGTGTTGCTTGATAAATTTGAGAAAGACCGGACGAAGCGTTATAAAATGTTTGTTGTAGAATTTAATAATCGCTTCACAGTCAGCATGAAACTCAAATATTCTTCTGACGGAATCCATTGGAGTGAGCCGAAAGCTCTTTCGGGAGAATTGTACGACCGTTGTGCGGCTTATTACGACCCGTTTCGCAAGAAATATGTCCTGTCATTGAAAACCATAAATGGAGTGTATAGGCGTTCACGCAATTATTTGGAACATGAAGATCCGGAAATGCTGGTTAGCCTGGCACATAGGATATATGACAACAAGAGTGATAAGTTTATCCGTTATTGGTTTAATGCCGATGACGACGATCCGCGTCATCCTCAATTTCCCGAACTGCGTCCACAGATATACAATCATGAAGCAATGCCGTATGAGGGCTGTATATTAGGCTACTTCACCGTTTGGCAGGGACCGGAGAACAATGTTTGTGACAGTCTGAACATTCAAAAAAGGAATGAAGTCCTGATAGGTTGGAGCAAAGACGGTTTTCATTGGAACCGGGAAAACAAGAAACCATTTCTTCCTGTCAGTGAGGACTTTCATGCATGGAATGCAGGCAATGTACAGTCTACTGCGGGTAGCCCTCTGATAGTCGGAGACTCTCTTTATTTTTATGTCAGTGGACGCTATAACAGCAAGCCGAAACATGATTCCAATTTTGCCACAGGACTTGCGATGCTTCGTCGTGATGGTTTTGTTTCGATGCGGGCAGGAAGAAAAGAAGGATATGTAGAAATAAAAACTAAGATTCCGGCAAATGGAAACTATTTGTTTGTAAATGCAGATGTGAAGGGAACTTTAGCGGTAGAAGTGTTGGATGATAACGGTCAGCCAATGGAAGGATTTACAAAGAAAGACTGCATATCAATGAAAAAATCGGATAAAACGAAACAGATGATTTCATGGGAAAAACATCCAGGCGTAACATCACTGGTGGGGAAAACAGTCCGGTTGAAGTTTTATCTGAATCAGGCGGATATCTATGCATTTTGGATTTCGGCATGGCAAACGGGCGAAAGTGGTGGATATACCGGCGGTGGAGGACCGGGACTATCAGACAAGGGTATAGATACCCCCATGGATAAATTGAAAAATAACTAAATATATTAAACTTAAAAAAAGAAACTGTATTATGGAAAAGATTATAGGATTAATCAATGCTCCTTTTACTCCGTTTTATGAAAATGGAGAAGTAAATTATGAACCAATCGAAGCCTATGCAAAGCTACTTGTAAAAAATGGCTTGAAAGGTGTTTTCATCAACGGTTCTTCTGGAGAAGGGTATATGTTGACTGATGAAGAACGAATGAAGTTGGCAGAACGTTGGATGGAAGTTGCACCGGATGGCTTTAAGGTTATTGTACACGTGGGGAGTTGCTGCGTAAAGTCAAGCCGGATGCTGGCGGAACATGCGCAGAAAATCGGAGCTTGGGGAATTGGTGCAATGGCACCTCCTTTCCCGAAAATAGGACGAATAGAAGAATTGGTAAAGTACTGCGAAGAAATCGCTGCCGGAGCACCGAAGCTGCCCTTCTATTATTATCACATTCCTGCATTCAATGGAGCATTCTTATCGATGCTTGCTTTCCTGAAAGCTGTTGAAAACCGTATTCCCAATTTTGCGGGAATCAAATATACCTTCGAAAGCCTGTATGAATACAATCAATGTCGTTTGTATAAAGACGGCAAGTTCGATATGCTTCACGGGCAGGATGAAACCATTCTTCCTTGTCTCGCAATGGGAGGGGCGCAAGGCGGAATCGGCGGAACGACCAACTATAACGGTATAAACCTGGTAGGTATCATTGATGCCTGGAAAGCCGGTGAATTGGAGCAAGCCCGTGAATTGCAAAACTTCTCTCAGGAAGTGATTAACGTAATCTGCCATTTCCGTGGGAATATTGTTGGTGGCAAACGTATCATGAAGCTTATCGGACTTGATTTGGGCGGCAACCGTACTCCTTTCCAAAACATGACCGCTGACGAAGAAAAACAAATGAAAGCGGAACTGGAAGAAATCCGTTTCTTCGAACGTTGCAATAAATTCTAACAGGAGGACGTATGAAGAATATTACTGACTATATACAACAATGGGCTAATACCTATAAGGATGATATGCAGAATAATATCATGCCCTTTTGGATAAAGTATGGACTGGATAGAGTGAATGGTGGTATATATACTTGTGTAGATCGCGACGGTGCATTAATGGATAGTACAAAATCCGTTTGGTTTCAGGGGCGTTTTGCATTTACTTGTTCCTATGCCTATAATCATATAGAAAAGAATCCGGCATGGTTGCAAGCCGCAAAAAGCACACTAGACTTTATAGAGAAGTATTGCTTTGATTCGGACGGGCGTATGTACTTTGAGATGACAGCAGACGGTCGCCCTTTACGTAAGCGCCGTTATATTTTCTCCGAGTCATTTGCAGCCATAGCGATGTCCGAATATTCGATAGCGTCGGGGGATAAGACGTATGCGGTGAAGGCACTCGAACTGTTCAAACGTATGCAATATTTCCTGCAAACTCCCGGACTGCTTGCTCCCAAATATACAGATACGCTCCCCATGAAAGGACATTCCATCACCATGATATTGATAAACGTAGCTTCCCGAATCAGGGAAGCTATTCAAGACGAATGTCTGACACGGCAGATTGACGAGTCCATTAGCTGTCTGGAAAAAGATTTCCTACATCCGGAGTTCAAGGCATTATTGGAAACCGTAGGACCGAACGGAGAATTTATAGACTCCAATATGGGGCGTACCATCAATCCGGGGCATTGTATCGAAACAGCTTGGTTTTTGCTGGAAGAATCCAAGCTCCGGGGAAGGGATCAAAACATAAAAGAACTGGGGCTGAAGATTCTGGACTGGTCATGGGAGTGGGGCTGGGATAAAGAATTCGGCGGTATTATCAATTTCAAAGATTGCAGGAATCTTCCTTCGCAGGACTATGCGCAGGATATGAAATTCTGGTGGCCGCAAACAGAAGCAATTATCGCTACCCTGTATGCCTATCTGATGACGAAAGAAGAGAAATACCTGAAGATGCATCAACAAATCAGCGAGTGGACATATACACATTTCCCGGACAAAGAATACGGAGAGTGGTATGGCTATCTCCATCGGGATGGAACAGTCGCCCAGCCGGCAAAAGGAAATTTATTTAAAGGACCTTTTCATATCCCTCGCATGATGACAAAAGGATATATGCTTTGTGAGGAAATAATGTCTGAAATAAAAAAAGAAATAAGATGATTGTATCCAATTTACAAAATAGCCAACGGGTGGAGAAACTTCACCCGTTGTTCAAACAGCTTTTCGATTATGTGAAATCGCACGATCTGTTGCACGAGGAACTGGGAACTATCAGACTGGATGGTGATAATCTGATTGTCAATAATATCTATCCCGAATGTATTCCTGAAGGAAAGCGTTTATTAGAACTGCATCACGATTATATTGATGTGCACATATTGCTTGAAGGCAAAGAAACCATTGGCTGGAAAGCCTTGGAAGAATTAAAAGTGGAAAGACAAGCTTATGATAAAAAGAGTGATTGTGCCCTATATGGTGACGTTCCTACTACTTTCATCAATCTCTTGCCCGGACTATTCGTCATTGTATATCCGGAGGACCCCCATGCTCCGGCTATCGGTAAAGGCTGGATACGCAAACTGATAGCTAAAGTAAAAGTCTAAGTAAACAGTCTCAAAAATCTTTTAAATATAACTACCATGAAAAATAAAAATATTTATCCATGGGTAGTGGTTGCGTTGCTTTGGGTAGTAGCGTTGCTCAACTACATGGATAGACAAATGCTTTCTACAATGCAGGAAGCAATGAAAATAGATATTGTAGAGCTGACGAAGGCAGAAGCTTTCGGTGCATTAATGGCAGTCTTTCTTTGGATTTACGGCTTTATGAGCCCGGTTGCCGGAATTATTGCAGACAGGCTTAGTCGTAAATGGTTAATTGTCGGAAGCTTGTTTGTTTGGTCAGCTGTAACATTCCTGATGGGATATGCCACGACGTTTGAGCAATTATATGGTTTGCGTGCAGTGATGGGGATTAGTGAAGCATTGTATATTCCTTCCGCTCTGTCCTTGATAGCGGATTGGCATCAGGACAAATCACGCTCATTGGCAATTGGAGTTCACATGACCGGACTGTATGTCGGTCAGGCAATCGGTGGGTTTGGAGCTACGGCAGCCGCTGCATTTTCCTGGCAGAGCACTTTTCACTGGTTTGGCATTGTAGGTATTGCTTATTCTGTGGTTCTTATCTTTTTCCTGCATGAGAATCCTGTCCGAATGAAAATAGAAAAGGTTGTTGCTAATGGCATTAACAAGGGGAATTCAATTGGAAAAGGGCTGTTACTGTTATTTTCAAATATTTCTTTTTGGGTGATATTATTTTATTTTGCAGCTCCGAGTTTACCGGGGTGGGCTACAAAGAACTGGTTGCCAACGCTATTTGCGGAGAATCTGGATATTCCGATGTCACAGGCAGGACCAATATCTACGATTACCATTGCTCTATCTTCATTTGTCGGAGTAATATTGGGAGGATTCTTGTCGGATAGATGGGTGCTGAAGAATATCCGCGGACGTGTCTATACAGGGGCAATCGGACTGGGGATGACTATCCCCGCACTGTTATTGTTAGGTTTCGGACACGGTTTCATTAGCGTAATAGGTGCAGGATTGTTGTTCGGCATCGGCTTTGGTATTTTCGATGCCAACAATATGCCTATTCTATGCCAGTTCGTTTCTGCTAAATATAGGGGGACGGCATATGGTATTATGAATATGACAGGAGTTTTTGCAGGAGCTGCAGTAACTCAATTATTGGGAAAATGGACGGACGGTGGAAGTCTGGGCGAAGGATTTGCTATGCTTAGTATTGTCGTTGCACTTGCATTAGGGCTACAAATCTACTTTTTAAGACCTAAAACGGATAATATGGAGTAATACAATGATGGTTATAGTTTGGGGTGTTATGAGTAATAAGAAGAAAAGAATTTTAGTGTAAAGCTCATTTATTATCTCAAATGTATAGATATATTTGTAAATATTGTATTCGTACTATTCTTACTCTTAAACTGTTTTCTTTTTATTATACAGGATGCTAATAAACTCAATTTGCATTTTTAATAAATAATGAAACAGTTTATTATAAACGGGTCTTACATTTATAATAAACGATATTCGGGATAATTCACTAAGTAGATACGAATATATTAAACAAAATGAGGTTGTGTCAAAACGCTGACACAGCCTTTTTTTATGCGCAAAGCCCAGACTTT